>JACCDV011171069.1_pt1 | contig 29707 bp, 31 predicted proteins | sample 7446131 | NCBI WGS metagenome assembly JACCDV01 (sample SAMN15323448, study PRJNA562643) | freshwater metagenome | isolation source: river surface water | place: USA:Blue River Watershed | collected 2017-08-17 | reverse complement strand
TTTAAAAGTACTTAACTGGATTTGTATTTTCTTCTGATAAAATGATTGCAAAATTAGTGATTTTTTCTTTAAGAAAATCAACAATATAATTTTTTGTAAATCTTTCGCTTTCAAAATGTCCAATATCTGTCAAAAGTAGTTGATTTTCAGCTTCATAGAATTGGTGATATTTTAAGTCGGCTGTAAGATAAGCGTCTGCACCTGAAGCAATTGCATTCTTAATAGCAAAACTTCCGCTTCCACCCAAAACAGCTACTTTTTTTATCGATTTTCCTGTAAAAGCAGAATGCCTGATGCCATCACATTGCAATTTTTCTTTTACTAGTTGTAAAAACTCGATTTCAGAAAGCGGATTTTCGAATTCACCTACGCGACCTAAACCAATATTTTGATGTTTATTTTCTAATTGATATATTTCGTAAGCTACTTCTTCATACACATGATTTTTGAATAACGCTTTCAAGATTTTTCCTTGTAAGTGCTTTTCAAACGTCATTTCAATTTTAATTTCTTCGTTTTCTACAAATTCAAAACGTTCCCCAATTTCTGGATTCGAATTTTCATTTCCCATATACGTTCCAATTCCTTTCGAACTGAAACTACAATCTTCATAATTTCCAATGGTTCCAGCTCCAGCATCAAACAAGGCGTTTCGCAATTTTTCAACGTTTTCAGGAATCGTATAAGTAACTAATTTTTGAATGTAATTTTCTTTCGGAATCAATACTTTCGAATGTTTCAAGCCTAACGCATCACAGAAAATTTTATTCACTCCTTTTTGATGATTGTCTAAAGCGGTATGAACGGCATAAATTGCAATGTCATTTTTAATGGATTTTAAAATCGCACGTTCTACATAATTTTTTCCCGTGATTTTCTTAATTCCTGAAAATAAAATAGGATGGAAGCACACTACCAAATTACATTTTTTCGAAATCGCTTCATCAATCACTGATTCCAACGCATCATGACAAACTAAAACGCCATCAATTTCTTGATTCGGATTCCCAACTAAAAGCCCAACATTATCAAAATCTTCGGCGTAGCCTAATGGCGCCATTTCTTCAAGAATAGAAAGTATATCGGAAAGTTTCATTTGTTTTAAATTATATATCAAAGATAAAAATTCAATTCGTTTATATTATGATTTTTGGCAGAAAATATATTAGCACGATTTTTGTATATTTGTAAAACAAATTCATCTGTTATGACAACAATAACCATAAAAATTAACGAGCGTTCAAAAAAAGGCAAAGCTTTCTTAGAGTTTGCTAAGACTTTTTTTGCCGAAGGTAAAGACGTTGAGATTATTAAGTCCGATGATAAAAAACCTAAAAAAGAAAAGAGTATTTACAGCGATGCTTTTATTGCAAAAATGAAAAAAGCGGAGGAAAATATTAAAAATGGAGATTGTATAACGATTGATCCTAATGATGTATGGGGAAGTTTAGGCTTAAAGTAACTAAAATTGCTCAAAAAGATATAGACAAGCATATAAAGTCAGGTAATAAAAATTCAATCAAAGCCATAGAGAAAATTATGGTAGAACTAACTAAAAATCCTTTTGAAGGTTATGGAAACCCAGAAGCTTTAAAATACGAATTTTCAGGTTATTGGTCGAGAAGAATTAATGCTAAAGACAGAATGATTTATAAAGTTGAGGAAAATATTGTTACGGTAACTATAGTTTCTGCAATGGGGCATTATTCTGATAAATAATCTATGAATTTCCTTCGAAAAATACTTTTCCCGTTTGCCTTTTTGTATTGGCTCATTACTTATATCCGAAATTGGCTTTATGATAAAAATATTTTTGATGCTATTGAATTTGATATTCCAATTATTGCTGTTGGAAATTTAAGCGTTGGTGGAACTGGAAAAACACCTCAAATCGAATATTTAATTCGTTTACTATCTGATAAATATAAAGTCGCGGTTCTGAGTCGTGGTTACAAACGAACTTCTGAAGGTTTTATTTTGGCGGACGAAAACGCAACTGCGAGTTCTGTTGGTGATGAACCATTTCAGTTTTTTTCGAAATTTCCTAACATTCAGGTTGCGGTTGATGCTAATCGTAGAAACGGAATTGAAAATTTACTACAACTTCCAAATAAACCAGATGTAATTTTATTGGACGACGCTTATCAGCACAGAAAAGTAAAAGCTGGGTTTTATATTTTGCTTACAGCCTACGATGATTTGTTTTGCGATGATTATATTTTGCCTTTCGGAAATTTACGCGAACCCTCTTCAGGTAAAAAACGTGCCGATATGATAATTGTCACAAAATGTCCGAATGATTTGTCCGAAATTGCGCAGCAGAAAATTAGAGAAAAGTTGAAGGTAAAGCAACAAGTTTTCTTCACCACAATTCAATACGATGATTATGTTTTTGGAAATGAGAGTCAATTATTAGTTTCTGAAATTCAATCCGAAAGTAAAGTTTTGGTTGCCGGAATTGCAAAACCTAAATTATTTTTCGATTTTCTAAAAAATGAGAAGGATGAAACTTTGGTTTTTCCAGATCATCATCATTTTTCTAAACAAGATTGTGAGCAAATTTTGGCTAAAGCCAATGGAAGAAAAATAATTACAACAGAAAAAGATTTTGTTCGTTTAAACGGATTATTGCCAAAAGAGCAATTGTTCTACTTGCCAATAAAATCAATTTTTTTAAATACAAACATTGATAAAACGATAGAAGATTATGTGGGACAAAGTTCAAGAAACAGTTAATTACATTAAAAATAAAACCAATTTCACTCCAGAATACGGCGTTATTTTAGGTTCAGGATTAGGCGGATTTACAGAGGATATTAGCATTGAACATACTTTGCCTTATACGGAAATCCCAAATTTTCCTGTATCCACAGTTCAAGGTCATAAAGGCGCTTTAGTTTTTGGAACGATTCAAGGGAAAAAAGTGGTAGCTATGCAAGGGCGTTTTCATTTTTATGAAGGTTACGACATGAAACAAGTAACGTTTCCGGTTCGTGTAATGAAATATTTAGGGGTTGAAAAACTAATTGTTTCAAATGCATCTGGAGGAGTTAATCCAGAATATGTTGTTGGAGATGTTGTAGTCATAACGGATCATATTAATATGATGCCCGAACATCCATTGAGAGGTCATAATGATGAACGTTTTGGACCTAGATTTGTAAATATGAGCGAACCGTATTCTAAAGCAATGATTGAAAAATCATTTGAATTAGCAGAGGATTTAAATATATATCTTAAAACGGGTATTTATATGGCATTACAAGGCCCAACATTTGAAACGCTTGCCGAATACAAAATGGTAAAAGTTTTAGGTGCTGATTGTGTAGGAATGTCAACTGTTCCAGAAGTTATTGTAGCACGTCACATGGATATAGAATGCTTTGGAGTTTCTGTAATTACCGATATGGGTGATGAAGATAACATCGAAGAAGTAAATCATGATGAGGTTTTAGAAGCTACCAAAAAAGCAGAGCCTCATATTAGAAATTTAATTAAGAATTTGATTGCTCAATATTAGATAAATACTTCGTTACAACATTATAGAAATGCTCTGGTTCAAAAGGTTTGGTGATGACTTCATTCATGCCATAAGACAAGAGCATTTCTCTATTTTCATTAAGAGAAATCGCAGTTAAGGCTATGATAGGAGTTTGAGAATTAAATTCTCTAATTTTACTTGTGGCTTCAGTTCCATTAATTCCCGGTAGATGAACATCCATTAAAATTAAATCAAAATTATTGTTTCTCACCTCTTCAATAGCATCTTCACCGTTGTCTATTATTTTACAATATATTCCTTTTCTCTCCAACATCTTTTGAGTAATCATTTGATTGATTTTATTGTCTTCTACAAGCAAAATATTCTTTTTGTTTAAAAACTCAATGTTAAGATTGTTCTCAATTGTGATGTTCTCTTTGATTCCTTTTTCAAATTCTAATTCAAAGCTAAAAGTACTACCATGACCAGGTTCACTAATTAAATGGATTTGGCTTCCTAAAATTTCTAAAATCTTTTTTACAATTGATAATCCAAGTCCCGTACCTCCATATGTTCTGTTAATTTCTACTGAACCTTGACTAAAACTATCAAAGATTGCTTCTTGTTTATCTTTTGCTATACCGATACCATTGTCCTTTATTTCAAAAAATAATACAACGTTGTTTTCTGAAGTAGGTTTCGCTTTTATTGTAAACCAAACATCTCCATCCTTACTAAATTTAATCGCATTGTTAAGTAAATTAATAAGAATTTGAGATAATTTTGTTGGATCACCTACAATATTATAGTTAATTGAATTATCAATATTTAAATGAAAATTAATATTATTTTCATTGATAAATTCTTTAAAAGAAGCAGAAATGTTTTCACATAATTCTATTAAATTAAAATTGATTTTTTCAACAAAAACTTTGTCAGATTCTAATCGGTTTATTTCAAGAATATCATTAATAAAGTTTAATAAGTAATTTCCAGAAAACTCAAGCGATTTTAAATAATTTAGCTGACTGGCTTTAGGTTTTTCATGAAGTAAAAGATAGGTAATACCATTAATTGCATTAAGCGGTGTTCTTAATTCATGACTTACAGTTGATAAGAAATCAGCTCTAGCTTTAGAAGCTCTTTCGGCTTTTTCTTTTTCAAGTGTCAATTCTTTGTTTTTATCTTTTAATAATTTGTTTGTACTGGTTCTGATTTTATTGTTTTTGTACAGAGATAAACTCAATAACGATAAAATAGAAATAAGTGCAATACTTAAAATACTGATTAACTTAGAAAATTGTAATGTTTTTTGCTGACTTTTTCTTTCTTTATCTAATTGTTCAATAGTTTTAAGTTGTTTGTCAAATTGAATTTTATCTACCGTATTTTCAGTTAAATTATTATTGTTTAATTTACTGATAGAATCTGTTAAGTGAACGTATTTTTTTAAATAAAAATTGGAACTAGAGATGTTGTTGTTTTTCTCATACGATGTACTAAGTAGTTTGTAAATTCGTTTTGTGAATTTAAAGTCTTTAATTCCGTATTTATTAGTTAAAAGTGCTAAGTTCAAATAGTCTATAGCTTGAGGGTAATCTTTTTTTATTAGTTCTAATTCGCTTAATTGTATGTAAGCTTCTGTTTTTGTGCTTAATAAGGCATCATCACTGATTTTTTCTACTACAACTTTTAAAATAGCCGTAGCCTCATCGTAATACCCTTTTTCTTTTTTAATAATAGCTTTTTGAAGATTAATTAGTTCAATAGCTTCTAAAAAGTTTAACTTTTCATAGATAATTGCGGCTTTTTCAAAATAAGTTTCGGCTAAATCTATGTTGTTTTTTATTAAATAGCATTTCCCTAATCCATAATAAGCAAGTGCTATATTTGATTTTGGACTTTTTTTACTAAAAATACTTGCAGCTCTAATGTAGTAATCAATAGCTAAATCATTTTTTTCAAGTTCAAAAAAAATGGTGGCTAGTTGTAGGTAGGAATCTCCTAGTTTTTCTTCAAGATTTTTCTTTTTTGCATATTCTATTGCTTTTTCAGTATATAAAATTGCTTTAGAATATGACTTTTTATCTTCTTTGTTAAATAGACCAATTTCAAGATAATAATCAGAACTATCCGTTATTTTTGCAACTTCTTTGTAAACAGGAGGTTGTGAAAAAGCGAATTTGCTTAAACCAATTAAGAATAGTACTATTAAGGTAAATTTTTTCAAAAAAGATTAAGTTTAATTTAACCACGCAATTTATGTTTTTTAGAATTAAAAAAAAACTTTATTTTCTAGAAACGAATGAAATTAAATCAATTAATCGAGAAGAATAGCCAATTTCATTATCGTACCAACCCACAATTTTAACCATTTTGTCGATTACAGATGTTAATTGCGCGTCAAATAAACAGGAGTTTTGATTCCCTATAATATCCACAGAAACAATCGGGTCTTCTGTATAATCTAGAATTCCTTTAAAATTAGTTTCGGCAGCTTTTTTAAATGCTTGATTGATTTCTTCAATGGAAACTTGTCGTTTTACATTGAACGTAATATCCGTCAAAGAACCGTCTGGGACAGGAACACGAATACCACAACCACCAATTTTTCCATCTAATTCAGGAAATATTTTTGTTAATGCTTTTGCTGCGCCAGTTGTTGTTGGAACAATAGATTGCGCTGCACCACGAGCTCGGCGTAAATCTTTATGCGGTTGGTCGTGTAAGCTTTGGTCAGTAGTGTAGGAGTGAACCGTGGTAATGTAGGCTTGTTCAATTTCGCACAATTCCTGAATGATTTTAATCATCGGAGCGGCATTATTGGTTGTACAACTTGCGTTGGAAATTATCGCTTCGCTTCCGTCTAAAATGTGTTCGTTTACCCCTAAAACAACCGTTTTTATTTCATCCACTTCAGATGGTGCGGAAAGAATTACTTTTTTCGCTCCAGCTAAAATGTGTTGATTAATCTCTTTAAATGTTTTGAATTTTCCCGTCGATTCAATAACAATATCAACGTTTAGCGATTTCCAATCTAAATTTTTAATTTCTCTTTCGTGAAAAAACAAAAATGATTTATCGTCAATACTAATAGAATCTTTAGAAAACGAAACTTTCTGATTTAAAACTCCATGAATACTATCGTATTTTACCAAATGCGCCATTGTTTTGTTGTCGGCAATGTCGTTGATGGCAACTACTTCAATAGTAGGATGATTCAAAAGCAATCGGAACAAATTACGTCCAATTCTTCCAAAACCATTAATAGCAATTCTTGTTTTCATTTTTGAGTTTAAAAGTTTATGGGTTTAAAAGTTTAAAAGGAAATGAAGTTTAGAGGTTTTGCCAACCCTTTTAAACTTATGACCTTCTAACCTCATAACCTTTTTAATGAATGTGTTTCTCTGCATGATAAGACGAACGTACTAAAGCGCCACTTTCCAAATGTCTAAAACCTAATTCTTTTCCTATTTGTTCGTATTTCGCAAATTGTTCTGGCGTGATGTATTCTTTAACAGGTAAATGTTTTTTACTTGGTTGTAAGTACTGCCCAATTGTAACAATATCTACTTTTGCATCGGCTAAATCTTGTAAAACTTGAATCACTTCTTCTTCTGTTTCACCTAAACCTAACATAATACCCGATTTTGTTCTTTTGATGCCTTGCTCTTTCAAGTAACGCAACACATCCAAACTTTTCTCATATTTCGCTTGAATACGAACTTCACGTGTTAAACGTTTTACGGTTTCCATATTGTGGGAAACTACTTCTGGAGCAACTTCAATAATTCTATCTAAATTTCTAGTATTTCCTTGAAAATCTGGAATTAACGTTTCTAAAGTGGTGTTGGGGTTCATTCGGCGAATCGCTTTTACGGTTTCTGCCCAAATAATCGAACCCATATCTTTTAAATCATCACGGTCAACACTTGTAATTACGGCATGCTTGATGTTCATAATTTTGATAGAACGCGCTACTTTTTCAGGTTCGTCCCAATCCACATCTTCAGGTCGACCGGTTTTTACGCCACAAAATCCGCACGAACGGGTACAGATATTTCCTAAGATCATGAAAGTTGCGGTTCCTTCGCCCCAACATTCGCCCATATTAGGACAACTTCCCGAAGTACAAATCGTATTCAGTTTGTATTTGTCTACTAAACCTCTAAGTTCGGTGTAGTTTTTACCTGTTGGTAATTTTACGCGCAACCATTTTGGTTTGGGTTCTCTTGTTGGAAAAACATTGTCTATAGCCGTGTCCATAATCAAAATTTTGATAGGCAAAGATACGATATGAAATTTAGAATTTTGAACTAAGAATTTAGAAAATGAATAAACTTTAGGAAAGTTTTAGGAAATGTAAAGACTAATTACTTCCCCGAAATAATCTCTGCTAACAATTTCTTTGCTCTAAGCAATTTAATTTTGATGTTATTAAGCGGTTCATTAATCTGTTCTGCCATTTCTTGATACGTCATTTCTTGAAAATAACGCATTTGAATGACTTCCTGGTAAGCAGGTTTCAATTGTTTGATGTATTGTAGTAATTGGGCTAAATTTTGTTCAATAATTAGTTCATCTTCGGCAGAATTGGAGTCATCGGCAACGCTGTAGGCTTGGTGGTCTTCTTCGTCATTCATTTCTATAAACAAAGAAGATTTCTTTTTGCGAAGCATGTCGATATGTACATTTTTTGCAATCGCAATCAACCAAGTGTTAAAGCCATATTCAGGATTATAAGTTGCGATTTTATCAAACGCTTTTGCAAAAGTTTCAATGACAATATCTTCGGTATCGGTTTCGTTTTCAGTGCGTTTTAGCATGAAACCATAGACTTCATTCCAGAAAAAATCCAATAAAAAAGTGAAAGCAACTTGGTCTCCCTTTTTTGCTTTTTCAATGTTTTCTTGAATAATTACCGAATTTACTTCCAATGTACAGGTTTTGAGATTAGGTTTCTAAAAAATACGCTTAGTTGGGTAAAGATAAGCACAATTTCAATAATTGGATACCAATACATCACATCTTTTTCTTTTAGTTTTCCAGCGGCATAGCCTAAAGAAATCCAAGTGAATAAATATCTAAAAACGATAATTCCCGTCACAATCATCCATTGAAATTGAAATGCTAACAAAACAATCGCCAAAACTAAAAACCAAAACTGACTAAAGAAAAATAATCCCAACTGAAATTTATCAAATCCTTTGTAGTATTTGGCAGTGGTAGCGTGTCTTCTTTTTTGGTACACCCAAGATGAAAAAGTAGTTTTAGGTTCCGAAAAAGTAAAACTTTCAGGTGTGTATAAAATTGCCGTGTTCTTTTTCTTAGCAGCTTGATTGATAAACAAATCATCATCACCTGAACGAATTTTCATATGATCCATAAAACCACGAACATTGAAGAATTCTTCTTTTTTATAAGCTAAATTTCGACCAACACCCATATAAGGTTTGCCAATTTTAGCCCAAGAAAAATATTGTGTAGCAGTTAACATTGTTTCAAAACGAATGATTTTATTTAAGAAGGAATTCTTCACTTTTTCGTAAGCACCATAGCCTAAAACAATCGTTTTTTCTTTGGTAAATTGAGTCGAAATTTGCAACAACCAATCGTTTGAAGCAGGATAACAATCCGCATCAGTAAATACTAAATACTCGTTTTTTGCCGCTTTGATTCCTAAGGTTAACGCGAATTTTTTATTACCCCAAAACGCTTCGTTGTTTTGAACTTTTACCAATTTTACATTTGCATATTGCTTTTCGTAACTTTCAAATAATTCCAAAGTTTCATCGCTCGAAGCATCGTCAATTAAGACAATTTCGTAATCGGGATAGTTTTGGGTAACCAAAGTTTGAAAATACTTTTTGATATTTTCTTCTTCGTTTTTAACACAAACAATAATGGAAATAGGTAAACGTTTCGGAGTTCCTTCTGGTTTTTTACCAAAAGAGAATTTTCCGAAAATAAAAAGGTAATAAATAAATTGAATAAACACGATAACCGCAAAAGCGATTAAGAGTATTGTTAATATCATAAATTTTGAAAATTAAGAGTGCGAAGGTTCGCTGCAGTCTTTCATTTGTTCAGGAGTTTTTCCGCAGTAGCTACAGTTTTCTCCATCTTTATTTAAAAACGGACTTTGGCTAGCACAAGTTCCAGCAAATTTTCCATCTTTTTTTGCCCAAATTTTTATCGCGATACCTGCAAATGCAAGTCCTAAAAGTCCAATGGTTACTAATACAAGTTTCATCTTTTTCTATTTTGAACTGCAAAATTAATTAAAATCCGAATAACAAATCCCAAATTTCAAACAAATCTCAAAAAAACAAATTCAAATTTTTTGGAACACAGATTTAAGAAATGGAAGAAATCTTTAAGTTGAAAAATTTAGCACGCGGATAGAACAGATTTGCTAATGCAAAACGAAGATTTAAACGGATTTCTTATGTTCTATATTTCAATTTAAATGTCCGAAGCTTCGGACTAAAATCAACACAAAGCAAATCTATTGTGCTTGGTTTTAAAAAAATAAACACAAAGATTTTAACTTCCAGCTTCCATCACCCAGCTTCTAGCTAAATAATATTCACTTCCGCTTCTATTGCAATTCCGAATTTTTCTAAAATCGTTTGTTGGATATTTCTCGAAAGCGCTACAATTTCAGCTCCTGTTGCTGTTCCATAATTGACTAAAACTAAAGCTTGATTTTTATGTACACCCGCATCACCAAAACGTTTTCCTTTAAAACCGGCTTGTTCAATTAACCAACCTGCAGGGACTTTTACCTCGGTTTCAGAAACCACATAATGCGGCATTTCTGGGTGAAGTGCTTTTGCTTTTTCGTAAGCTTCTTTTGCGATAATTGGGTTTTTAAAGAAACTTCCACTATTACCTAATTCTTTCGGGTCAGGTAATTTACTTTGGCGAATGGCAATCACAGCGTTGCTAACGTCTTTTAACGTTGGATTTTGTATGTTTTGATGTTGTAATTCAGTTTCAATAGCGCCATAAGTAGTGGAAACTTTATGATTTCTCTTTGTTAATTTAAAACTTACAGAAGTTATGATGTATTGATTTTTTAATTCGTTTTTGAAAACACTTTCACGGTATTCGAATTTACATTGAGAATTGGTGAAAGTTTCAATTTCTAATGTTTTCAAATTCAAAGCATCACAAGAAAACATAGTATCTTTAATTTCTACACCATAAGCACCAATATTTTGAATTGGAGTTGTGCCAACATTTCCTGGAATCAAAGATAAATTCTCAATTCCGCCAAAATTTTGGTCAATGCACCAAAGCACAAACTCGTGCCAGTTCTCACCAGCTTGCGCTTTTACAATCCCAAAATCATCGTTTTCTTCTACAATTTCTCTTCCTTTTAAATTCACATGAACGACTAATTTTTCGATGTCTTGCGTTAACAACATATTGCTTCCGCCACCTAAAATAAAAATATCAGAATGGTTTGAAATCACTTCTTTTAACTCACTAATAGAAGAAATAGAAACAAATTGCTTTGCTTTAGCATCAATTCCAAAAGTGTTGTAATTTTTTAGAGAGAAATTGGTTTGAATATTCATTAGAATAATTTTTTTCAAATGTAATGTATATAGTAGAAATTCCAAAAATCAAGTTCAAAACTTCTAAAATCTAAAATCGTTAATCATCAATCTTTAATCAAAAACATTTTATACGATTGATGTGTTTCTTTAATGATCATCTCCGTTCGTTCGGCATGCGTGTCGGAAATAAAAATTTGTCCAAAAACGGCATCATTCACCATGGTTACGATTTTTTGCACACGCGTTTCGTCTAATTTGTCGAAAATATCATCAAAAAGAAGAATTGGTAATTCACCACTTTGTTTTTTCATAAATTCGAATTGAGCCAATTTCAAAGCAATCAAAAATGATTTCTGTTGGCCTTGCGAACCAAATTTCTTAATCGGGAAACCATCAATTTCAAAAACCAAATCGTCTTTGTGAATTCCTGCACTAGTATATTGAATAATTCTGTCTTTTTGTAGTGATTCTTCTAAAAGCGATAGTAAATCTTTTTCAAATAACTGACTTTCGTAACGCAAAGCAACCGATTCATTTCCGCCTGAAATATTGGTGTGATGTTTTTGGAAAATCGGGATGAAATCGTTTAAAAATTGGTTTCTTTTTTCGAAGATTAACTGTCCGGTTTCGCTTAATAATTCGTTGTAAATAGCTAAATTATCTGCATCAAAAGTCTGGTTTAAAGCGAAATATTTCAATAAAGCATTGCGTTGCGCTAACGTTTTTTGGTATTGAATCAATATTTGTAGGTATTGATTGTCCAAAGTTCCAATTACACTATCAATGAATTTTCTTCTGGTTTCACTTCCTTCCACAATCAAATCGGTATCAGAAGGAGAAATGATTACTAACGGAATTAATCCTAAATGTTCGGAAAGTTTTTCGTAGACTTTTCCATTTCGCTTAATGGTTTTTTTTTGTCCTTTTTTTAAACTGCAAATAATTTTTTCTTCTTTGCTGTTTTTTTCAAGCAAAGCATCAATCACAAAAAACTCTTCGCCATGTTTGATATTTTGAACCGCTAACGGATTAAAATAGCTTTTTCCGTAGGCCAAATGGTAAATAGCATCTAAAATATTGGTTTTTCCAACGCCGTTTTTCCCAACAAAACAATTGATTTTAGCGTCAAAATCAAATTCGATTTGGGCTAAATTCTTATAATTAAGTAAAGATAACTGTTTTAAAAACACAATAAATAAGGGTTGTTAGATGACTAAAAGTAACACTTTCTGCAAAAGTAAATTGAAAATCTTAAAAATATCTACAAAAATGGTTTTTAATTTTAATAAAAATTATATTTTTGCACCTCATTAAATTAAAAATAAATGGCAACATATAACAAAAGAGGTTACAAATCTCCAAAACCGGAAGAAGTAAAAGTTGAAAATGAGTTTGAAGAAGTAGAAGCAGTTGATGTACAAGATAGTACTACGGCTGAGGTTTTCAATACTTTAGATGAGACAGCTTCAAAAACTGAAGATTGGGTAGCTAAAAATCAGAAATTACTATTAGGTATTGTAGGAGCAATCGCTATTGGTACATTGTCTTATTTGCTGTATAATAGATTTGTAGTTGAGCCAAACGAAGATAAAGCAGCTAATGAAATTTTCCAAGCACAACAGTTCTTTCAACAAGCGGTTGATGCTACTGAGAAAAATGATTCATTATATAATTTAGCACTTAAAGGTGGTGAAGGTAAATTAGGTTTCTTACAAGTTGCAGAACAATATTCTGGTACAGCAGCTGGAAACTTAGCTAACTACCATGCAGGTATGGCCTATTTAAACCTAGGTGATTTTAAAAATGCAATTACTTATTTAGAAAAATTCAAATCTGATGATGCTATTTTAAAACCAATTGCTTTAGGAGCAATCGGAGATGCTTTATCAGAAACTAATAAAGTGGATGATGCGATTTCTTATTACAAAAAAGCAGCTGAAGCATCTGAAAATGATTTCACTACGCCAAGATATTTATTAAAAGCGGCTCAATTATATTTAACTACTAGTAAAAAAGCGGAAGCTCACAAATTATTTGTAGAGATTAAAGAGAAATATGAAACTTCAAAAGAGGGGTTAAATATTGATGCTTTCATTGCAATGACTGAATAAGAATGGCAACAGAAAACAAAAATTTATCCAATTACGATAAAAACACAATCCCAAACGCGAAAGATTTTCGGTTTGGGATTGTTGTTTCAGAATGGAACGAGCAAGTAACAGAAGGTTTATATAATGGAGCTTTCGCTTCGTTAACCGATTGTGGTGCATTACCAGAAAACATTATTCGTTGGAATGTGCCTGGAAGTTTCGAATTGATTTTCGGAGCACGACAAATGCATGAGAAATTAGAGCTTGATGCTGTGATAGTAATTGGTTGTGTGATTAAAGGCGAAACCATGCATTTCGAATTTGTATGTGAAGGCGTAACTCAAGGAATGAAAGACTTAAATCTATTATATGATGTACCTACCATCTTTTGTGTGTTAACCGATAATAATATGCAACAATCGTTAGATAGAAGTGGTGGAAAACACGGAAACAAAGGAGTAGAAGCAGCAATTGCAGCTATTAAAATGGTTAATTTGAATAGAAAATAAAAAGATATCCTTTTAAAATCAATATACTAATCCCGATTTTCATCGGGATTTTTTGTTAACAAAAATTTGGAGATTAAACGCGTAAAAATCCTTAAATTTGAAAAAAATAATGCGACATGATTAAGTTTGGAAAAGGTAGAATGCCAAAGAACAAAAGATTTAATTACACGCCTCGTCATTACGAAGGTAAAACGGTAGACAATCCATTTGATTTTGATTCTGCTATACGACGCGATAGAGAAACCGCAAGTTATAACGATATGCGAGCTTTATGGAGTGATGCCAGAGACGCTAGTAGAAACAGAAAGAATCGTTCTTTCAATATGCGCGTTATTATCATTGCCTTAGTTTTGGTTTTGATTTTTTTCTATATCATCGATTTTGATTTTTCCATATTTAGTAGAAAATAATGGCTGCGAGTATTATTCAACTTTTACCCGATCACGTTGCCAATCAAATAGCTGCTGGAGAAGTGGTGCAACGCCCAGCTTCTGTAGTTAAAGAGTTGCTGGAAAATGCTGTTGATGCCAAATCAACGGATATCAAATTAATCGTTAAAGAAGCCGGAAAAACCTTAGTTCAAGTAATTGACAATGGTTTAGGTATGAATACAACCGATGCTCGTTTGTGTTTCGAGCGTCATGCTACATCTAAAATCCGAAAAGCAGAAGATTTATTCGATTTGCATACCAAAGGTTTTCGTGGCGAAGCATTAGCGTCAATTGCTGCGATTGCTCATGTGGAATTAAAAACAAAACAAGACCAAGAAGAACTTGGAACTCATATTATTATTGAAGGCAGTAAATTGGTTACCCAAGACGTAGCGGTTTTACCAAAAGGAACTTCTTTTGCCGTTAAGAATTTGTTTTTCAATATTCCAGCCAGAAGAAATTTCTTGAAATCAGAAACTGTAGAATTTCGACATGTGATGGATGAATTCCAACGTGTTGCGATGGCGCATCCTTCGATTTCGTTTACTTTGATGCATAATGGAAGTGAATTGTATAATTTACCAAGTTCCAATTACCGTCAAAGAATTGTAAATATTTTTGGTGGAAAAACCAATGAAAAGTTAGTGCCTGTTTCAGAAGAAACGGAATTAATCACCATTTCTGGATTTGTAGGAAAACCTGAATTTGCAAAAAAGAGTAGAGGCGAACAGTTTTTCTTTGTGAACGACAGATATATTAAAAGTGCGTATTTGCATCATGCGATTATGAGTGCTTATGAAGGTTTGCTTAAAGAAGGCAATCAACCAAGTTATTTCTTGTATTTGCAAGTGCCACCTCATACTATCGATATCAATATTCATCCAACGAAAACAGAAATTAAGTTTGACGATGAACATTCGTTGTATGCAATTTTGCGTTCGGCTGTAAAACATAGTTTAGGACAATTTAACGTAGTACCCGTTTTAGATTTTGAACGCGATTCAAATTTAGACACACCTTACGAATATAAAAACAGAGAAGCTGATTTTCCAACAATTCAAGTAGATTCTAGTTTTAATCCATTTGCGACTGAAAAACCTAGTTCGAAACCGTTGTCTTCTTTTGGAAGTTATAAAAAAGAAACGACTAGTGCGAGTTGGGAAAGTTTGTACGTTGGGTTAAAACAAGATTCGCAAGAAATAGAGAGTTTTTCTTTTGAAAGTGAGGAAGTTACGAGTAAATTATTTGAAGATGATGTGATGGAAACTAAAACTACTTCTACCTATCAAATTCATAAAAAATACATTGTAAGCGCAATAAAATCAGGAATGTTGGTTATTGATCAGGGAAGAGCACACCAACGTGTGTTGTATGAACAATTTCTGACTAATATTACGGTTCAGAAAGCTTCGAGCCAGCAGTTGTTATTTCCATTGGAATTGTATTTCTCTTCTGATGAAATGATTTTATTGAAAGAATTGCAGTCTTCGTTAGAAAATACAGGATTTGTTTTTGATGCTTTCAATAATGATTCTGTTCAAATTTCTGGATTGCCTATTGGTATGGCAGAAAGTGAAGTATCCATTGTTTTAGAAGAATTGATTGGAAATTTACAAAATGAAATTCCAGAAAGTAGTTTTTCGCAAAGCGATAGTATTGCTAAATCCATGGCAAAAAGTATGGCTGTAAAAACAGGAACTTATTTAACCGAAAAGGAACAAGAAAATTTAGTAAATTCGTTATTTGCTTGTAAAGAACCTAATGTTTCGCCTTTTCAAAAACCAACTTTTATCACCTTAACGGTAGAAGATTTAGATAAAAAATTTGCATTATGATGAACATGACGGATACTGTAAAACAGTTATTAATTATTAACGTTTTATTTTATATAGGAAGTTATTTTGTACCTCAATCATATGATTTATTATCATTACATTATTTTGAGAGTGATGGTTTTAAATTTTGGCAGCCTATATCATATATGTTCATGCATTCAAAACAAACTTTGTTGCACATTTTTTTCAATATGTTTGCATTGGTTTCTTTTGGAAGTGCTTTGGAACATTTTTGGGGACCTAAGAAATTTCTATTTTTCTATTTTTCTTGTGGATTAGGAGCTGCTTTGATTCATTCAGGTGTAAATTATTATCATTTTCATGATGGATTAAATGTTTTACTATCTCATAATATTGATAAAGGACAAATTATTGAACTTTTAAATCAAGGAAAATATAATACTTCTTGGATAGAATTTATTTCACAAAGTGATTTAGAAAAAATGTATTCGTCTTATTTAACACCTGCCGTTGGAGCTTCAGGTGCTATTTACGGATTGTTGGTGGCTTTTGCCTTTATGTTTCCTAATGCCGAGTTGATGATGATGTTTATTCCGGTTCCTATTAAAGCCAAATATTTTGTTCCTGTAATTGTATTGTTAGATTTGTTTTCAGGAGTAACGGGTTTAAGTTTGTTTGGAGGTAATGTTGCTCATTTTGCTCACGTCGGTGGAGCATTAATAGGTTTTATAATGATGTGGTATTGGAAGAAAAACCAATTCAATCAAAACCGTTGGGATAGGTAAGAGTGTTCAGTTTGCAGTCGCAGTGTTCAGTTTATCATGCTGAACTTGTTACTTTTTAAAATTGATTTTTGCAATTGAACTTGAAAATATAGATTATGAACATTTTAGACGATTTAAAACTACAATACAAAACAGGAGGCATGGTTCAAAAGTTAATCTTTTGGAACATAGGTTACTTTTTATTGTCGTTGGTGTTTTTTTATAGTTTTTCTGTTGGGAAATTTCAAATTCCAACATGGATTGCTTTATCTTCTGATTTTGGGACTTTTATTCGTAGTCCATGGACATTAATTACGTTTAATTTTTTTCATGTTGGATTTTTGCATTTGATTTTTAATCTAATGGTGCTGCATTTTTCTGGAAGATTGTTTTCAACTTATTTTACCGATAAGCAATTACTGGGAATTTACATTTTAGGCGGAATTTTTTCTGGACTAACCTTTATGTTTTCTTACATTATCATTGGGAAATCAGGTTTGTTAGTGGGGGCTAGCGGAGCTATTATGGCTATTTTAATTGCTACTGCAACGTATGCACCTTTTATGTTATTGCGTATTCCGTTAATAGGAATTGTGAAGCTTTGGCATATGGCTTTTGTTATTTTGTTAGTAGACTTAATTCAAATGCCATTAGATAATACAGGTGGACATTTAGCACATTTAGGTGGTGCTTTTTTCGGGTTTATTTACATCAAATTATTACAGTCGGGTACAGATATAACAAAGCCTTTTTCAGTTTTAGTTGATTTTTTTGTTAATGTTTTAAAAACTAAGAAAAAAACTCCATTTAAAAAGGTGCATCGCAATACAACAAAAAAAGTGGTAAATTCGTTTCAAGACAATAAAGACCTAACTCAAAAACAGATTGATGATATTTTAGATAAAATCAGTAAATCGGGTTATGATAGTTTAACTAAAGAAGAAAAGGAATTTCTATTTAAAGCAGGAAAGTAAATGCGCGAACAAACGTGGTTAAGTAAAATAATGTTTTTCTTCAATATAGTGTTGACTATATTGACTTTTCTTGCGTATTCGTTACCCTTTTTAGCGCCAAAAGCTTTTCCATTTTTAAGTGTATTGACCCTTATTCTTCCATTGTTTTTGATTTTGAATTTTTTCTTTTTTGTTTATTGGTTGTTGCAGTTCAAGCGCTACATGTTACTTTCTGGATTAGTCTTGTTACTTGGAATTACTTTTATTAATCGTTTTTATAAATTTTCAGAAACCAATTTACCAAAATCTGTTGATGATTTTACATTAATGAGTTACAATGTTCGTCTATTTAATTTATACGAATGGCTTCCTAAAGATGATGTACCTGAGCAAATTTCAAAGCTTATCGATGAGAAAAATCCAGATATTTTGTGTTTGCAGGAGTTTTCTCCAAATGAACGCGTTAATACTTCGGTGTTTCCTCATAGTTTTGTGAAGTTATATGGTAAAAAGAATAAATATGGACAAGCGATTTATTCTAATTATAAAATGGTTGAAAAAGGCGAAATTCAATTTCCTAATTCAAGTAATAATGTTATTTATGCTGATATTTTGAAAGGGAATGACACTTTACGTATTTATAGCATGCACTTACAATCCATTAAAATCAGTACCGATATTCACGAAAAATTAGATGAAGAAAAGTCTAAATTTATATTTAATCGGATTAGTGAAGCTTTCACAATTCAGCAACAACAAGCTGAAATAATAAAATCTCATTTCGATACTTGTAAACATGCGAAAATTGTTTGTGGCGATATGAATAATAGTGCTTTTTCTTATGTGTACAGAACAATAAAAGACGATATGAATGACGCCTTTGAAGAAGCGGGAACAGGTTTTGGAAAATCGTATAATTATAAATACTATCCAGCTCGTATTGATTATATCTTTGTAGAAAAACCTATCGTTGTTAAGCAATTTAAAACAATTGAAACGTTTTTTCAAAGCGATCATTTTCCACAAATAACCCGATTAAATCTGGTAGAAAAAAAAGAAGAATAATTTAAGTTTTTTGGTTTTTTAAATAATCCACTGCATACCTACCTTCATTAAAAAGTAAATCTAAAATACTTAAGTTGTTTATGAATCCATGTTTTTCATTAAAAACTTGCGTATATTCTTCTATTTGAGTAGTATCTTTTTTTCCGTTTGCTAAATGTCTGAAATCTTTATAATCAGGAACTTCATGAAAAAATTCAGTAGTTTTTTGAGGTTGAATATTAATTCCTAATGAATCGTTTACCAATTCAAAAATTTCTAAATTCAAATCCATTAAAAATTCATGTCTTTTTTCGAATAACGGACGAAAATCATCTTCAAAATATTCAAAAAAAGGTGAAGTTCTGTATGCGGCTTCTAACGATTTAAAGTGATTTTTCTGCCATCCAAAATCGTTTTCAATACGAACATCGTTATATTTCTGGTGCTTGTCTTGGGAGTGTTTTACAGGAATATTTAACAATTGAACTCCGTTTGGACTATAAATGTACATCCTGTTTCTATTCGTTTGTTTTTGGAAATTATCTTCCATTTCAAACGTAACTGAATCTGCTTGTATAATAGCTACATAATGACTAATTGAAGGAAAATAAGTAGGATGTATAAGAATGTTGTTCATGATAAATATTGTTTTAAAAACGAATTTCACTAATTAGCACATATTAAATTGTGCTAATTAGTGAAATTTAGGATACTAATATAATTAAGCTTCTTCTTTGTTTTTCTTTTTCTTTCTAAAATAATCAAAAGCAAAATAAGCGGCTAATGCAATTAAGAAATATTGGAAATACGATTTTGGTTGTCCGTCACCACTAACAGTAGTGAATAATCTATCCCAGCGAATGCTCCAGTTTTTAATACCATCATTAATTCCATCAATACTCATCCAAATAAAAATTGGTTTTCCAACGATATGGTCTGCTGGAACAAATCCCCAATAACGTGAGTCTAGCGAGTTATGACGGTTATCTCCCATCATCCAGTAATAATTTTGTTTAAAGGTATAAGAAGTCGCAACCTGACCGTTAATACGGATTTCATCACCATTTACTTTTAAATCATTTCCTTCATACTCACCAATTATCTTTTTATAAAGAGGTAAGTTTTCTTTATTTAGGGCAACTGTTTTTCCTGCTTCAGGAATGTAAATTGGTCCCATATTATCTCTGTTCCAACTGTTTCTTAAAGATGGTTTTCCGTCTTGAATGTCAGTAAAAATGCCATCTTCATCTGTTTTACTAATTTGACGTTTTACCGAACTAATTCTGCTGTCAGATTTAAGTTTTTCGTATTTTTCTGCTGTTAAATTTCCATAAAAATAACTTGGAGAAATCATCAAACCTAATTTATTGTAAATTTCCTGGTCAACCTGACCTGTTACAGCTGTTGTTAAAGTATCTCTCGATATTTCTTCAAATGCGTATCTACTAATTAGCTCATTCTTAAATTCAGGTTTGTCCCAAATTTCATTTTTAATTTCAAACAATGGATAACCTTCCGTAATTTGATAAAAACTTTTAATTTCATCTGCATTTACATTATTGGTTTTAATCAAGTAAAAATACTGAGGTTTTGCTCTCTCAGGAAGAATCGATTCTTTTCCATTAATGAAGATGATTCCATCTCTAATTTCAAAGTTATCTCCCGGAATTGCTGTACATCGTTTTACGTAATTGGTTTTTTTATCAATTGGCTTGTCATAACGTTTATCAGCTGCTTTGTACATGTGAAATAGAGTATCAGCAGGCCAGTTAAATACTACAATATCATTACGTTCAATTTTTTGTAATGCTGGAAAACGAAAATAAGGTAATGAAGGTTTTGAAGTGTATGATTTTGTTTTTACAAATGGCAAAGTATCATGAACCATTGGTGCCGCAATTGGTGTCATAGGTGTTCTCGCTCCATAGTGAAATTTACTTACGAATAAAAAGTCACCAACTAACAATGATTTTTCTAACGATGAGGTTGGAATTGTATAGGGTTGAATAAAATACGTATGGACTAAAGTAGCTACTACAACTGCAAATGATAATGAACCTAAAGTGTCCATTGTTTTGTTAGGTGCTTTTAAATCGCGATTTGCATGATAAGTTACTTCTTGAGTATAGTTTACATAAACAATGTAAAGTCCAAGTGTAACAACGCCTAAAACCATATCAACGGTTGATTTTTTATCAAAAGTTCGTAAAGTTTCAATCCAAATAATTGGAAATATAAACAAATTGATAACTGGAATAAAAAGCAATAATGTCCAATATTTTGGACGATTGATGATTTGCATTAATACAATTCCGTTATACACCGGAACAAATGCTTCCCATGCTTTTCTACCTGCTTTTACATATAATTTCCAAGTTCCAATTCCGTGAATTACTTGAACTAATAAGATAAAGATTAACCAACCTGATATTTCCATTTTTAATATCGTTTACTTGTTAAATTGTATAATTGTTTATTTTGAGTTTAAACCCAAAACATCTTTCATGTTGAAAACACCTTTTTTACCTACCAACCATTCAGCTGCAACGACAGCTCCTAAAGCAAATCCTTCACGACTATGTGCCGTGTGCTTGATTTCGATTTGATCTACTTCGCTATCGTAAAAAATACTGTGGGTTCCAGGTACGTTTTCGATGCGTTTTGCTTCAATATGTATTTCGTTACTAATTGGAGTTTCTAATGTCCAATTTGCATAATCCGAATGTTTTATAACGCCTTCAGCTAATGTAATGGCAGTTCCACTTGGTGCATCTAACTTTTGTGTGTGATGAATTTCTTCCATTGAAACTTTGTATTGTTTCAAGTTAGCCATCATTTTGGCTAAATATTCATTCAATTCAAAAAACACATTTACACCTAAACTAAAATTAGAAGCATAAATAAAACTTCCGCTTTTTTCTTCGCACAATTGTACCATTTTCGGGTAATCTGCTAACCAACCTGTTGTTCCTGAAATAACCGGAATTCCGTTATTTAAACATTCGGTAATATTATCAACCGCACTATCTGGAACACTAAAGTCGATAGCAACATCTGCATTTAATAATCCTTCGAATGTGTTATTTTGATCTTTTTTTAATACGATTTCATGACCTCTTTCTAAAGCTATTCTTTCGATAACTTTTCCCATTTTTCCGTATCCTAAAAGTGCAATTTTCATAGTAGTTAGTTGTTGAGTAAACCAATTTGTTACCTAATATTTTGTTAAAAACGATAGGTGAGTGTCATACCGTAGTTAAATTGATAATCAATTTGATTTTGATTCATATCGGGTTTTAATGATAAATTGTCATTTACATTGAATTGCATAAGGTGTGCATCAATATTTGCATCAACAATATTTAATATGTAAATAAATCCGGTTATTAAGGCCGATAAATCTCTGTTTTTTTGATGAAATTTTTGTGCACGAATTAATCGGTCATTATCCAATCCACCATAAATTGGATGGTCAGGATCATAAGTACCATCTAAACGTCTTTTATATTCGTTTCTGTATTCTTGGTATTTGTTTTGATTCCAAGTGTAGTAATAAATACCCACTCCTAAACCAGCATAAACTAAAGGAATTTTCCAATATTTTTTATTATAAGCCTGCCCAAGTCCAGGGACTAATGCAGAATAAAAAGCCGCTCTTGCAGGACGATTAGGGTCAATTACTGCTTTTACTGTATCTTTTGGAATTAAACTAATTTCTTCTTGTGCTTTTCCTTCAAAACTGAAAAAAAGACAAGTTAAAATAAATATGTAATGTAGCTTTTTCACTAAGAATTAATTAGTTTCAAGATACGATTAAAGTCTTCTTCTGAATGGAATGGAATCGTGATTTTACCTTTTCCATTACCAGCTACCTTCACATCAACTTTAGTTCCGAAATAGTTAGCAAAGGCTTTTTTCTCTTCTTCTTTAATGTCAAATGAATTTCCTTTTGCAGGTTTGGCTGTTTTTGGTTTTAAACTATCTTGATAATTTTTAACTAAAGCCTCAGTTTCTCTTACCGAAAGATTTTGTGTTACCACTTTGTGATAAATATCACTTTGAACATCTTGATTGTCAATGTTAATTAATGCTCTACCATGTCCCATTGAAATAAAACCATCACGCATTCCCGTTTGAATGATTGGATCTAATTTCAATAAACGTAAATAATTGGTAATCGTTGAACGTTTTTTACCAACGCGCTCGCTCAATTCTTCTTGCGTTAAATTGATTTCTTCGATTAATCTTTGGTACGAAATGGCAACCTCAATTGGATCTAAATCATGACGTTGGATGTTTTCTACCAAAGCCATAACTAACGATTCGTTATCATTAGCCAAACGAATGTAAGCTGGAATCGTTTTTAAACCTATTAATTTTGAAGCACGCAAACGACGTTCTCCCGAAATCAATTGGAATTTATTAAATTCTAATTTTCTAACAGTAATTGGTTGAATTACGCCTAATTCTTTAATCGATTTGGCTAATTCTTGTAAGGTTTCTTCATTGAAATTAGTTCTCGGCTGAAACGGATTAATTTCAATAAATTCAATATCTAACTCAATAATATTTCCTACAACTTTATCTGCGTTTTTATCCTCAACCGATTTAATATCGTTCTCCGGATCTTTCAATAAAGCCGATAATCCTCTTCCTAAGGCTTGTTTTTTTACCGCTTTTGTCATCTTACTCTATTATTGATTTTTCTTAATAATTTCTTCTGCCAAGTTCAAATAATTAGTAGCGCCTTTACTCGTAGCGTCATAATTAATGATACTTTCTCCAAAACTTGGAGCTTCACTCAACTTAATATTTCTTTGAATTACCGTTTCAAAAACCATATCGTTAAAGTGTTTTTGAACTTCTTCCACTACTTGATTCGATAAGCGTAAACGAGAATCGTACATAGTTAACAATAATCCTTCAATATCTAAATTTGGATTGTGGATTTTTTGCACACTTTTAATCGTGTTCAATAATTTTCCTAAACCTTCTAAGGCAAAGTACTCACACTGAATTGGAATAACCACACTATCAGCAGCTGTTAAGGCATTCAATGTTAGCAGTCCTAATGAAGGAGCACAATCAATTAAAATATAATCGTATTTGTCTTTCACGCTTTCCAATGCCGTTTTTAGCATATACTCGCGATTTTCTTTATCTACTAATTCAATTTCGATAGCCACCAAGTCAATATGAGCCGGAATTACCGAAACATTTGGCGCTGTACATGAAACTGTAGCTTCTTCTGGAGTAGCACTATGTTCTAGAACTTGGTACGAACCAATTTCCACACTTTCTACATCGATTCCTAAGCCCGAACTCGCGTTAGCCTGAGGGTCGGCATCAATTAAAAGCACTTTTTTTTCTAAAACACCAAGTGAAGCTGCTAAGTTAACAGAAGTAGTTGTTTTTCCTACACCACCTTTTTGATTGGCAATTGCAATGATTTTACCCATTTGATTATTGAAAATTTTAAGCCGTAAAAATACAATTATTTATGGTTTTTTCAAGGCAATTTTGTTAACAATGGGTTAAAGTATAATGTAATTGATTTACAGTATGATAAATAGAGGTTTAAAATAATATGAATTAAGAAAAATAGACTTTAAATTATCTTATCAAACTGAAATGCGATCGAAATGTTCTACTAATTCCATTTTCTTGGTATTCTATCAAAAACCAATAGTCAGTAGAAGGAAGTTCATTAGAATTAAATGTGCCATTCCAAGCTATATTTGATGGATTTAGTTGCGTTATTAGTTTTCCAAATCGATCAAATATTGAGATTTTCCAATTCTCAAAAATATTCATTTCTGAAATGTACCAAAAATCATTAATTCCGTCGTTATTTGGTGTAAAATAGTTGGGATAATTGATAATCAAAATTTCTTCCGAAAGAAAATAACCACAAGTATTGCTTTCAATTACTGAGATTGTATGAATTCCCGGACTCACATTTTCAAAAATATTACTTACTTGAAGTACTCCATTATCGAGTTGATAATTATAATTTCCTGATGGAATTGCAGATATTGTAACACTTTGGTTATCTGTAAAAGCTCCTGAAATACTATAAGAAAAACTTTCTAATTGCGATTCTAAAATCCTAACATTTATTGTTTGAGGAATGGTACAAGAACCTAAATTTGGTGTAAAAGTGTAGCTTCCTGAAACTAAATTGTTAATAACCGCTGGCGACCAAGTTCCTGAAATTCCGTTGGGAGATATATTAGATAAAATAGGTGCCCGTTCTCCTGAACATAATGAAATAGTACTCGGGAAATCAGGTGATAAATTATTTCCCACCGTAATATTTATTTGGTACGGAAGAATATTTTGACATGAACCCACTTGAGGTGTAAAAGTATATGTTGTAGTTCCTACACTTGATGTATTTATCACTGATGGACTCCAAGTTCCTGTAATTGGTGTTGTATTTGATGATAGAGTAGGTAAAATTTCAGGTGTTGCATTTAAGCAATATGTAGTTGTTATAGGTGGAAAAACTAAATTAATAGTGGTTGCAGGCGTTACGGTTACAACTATAGTTTCCGGATTTCCTTCGCAACCATTTAAAATAGGGGTAACCACATAAGTTACAGTTCCTGAAGTAGTTCCATTATATTGTAAAGTTTGATTAATGCTTGTTCCTGAACCATTTGAAAAACCTGTAACATCAGTAGATGTGGCAGTCCAATTCAAAGTGGCATTAACATCAGAAGCTACAAGTGTAATGGCTGTGTTGGTGTTTGTACACAATGTTGTTGGCCCAGAAGAAGTAACTGAAATTGCAGGTAATAATGTTACGGCAGTTCTTGTGCTACTTTTGCATCCATTTAATAAAGAAACTCTTTCTGCATAATAAGTTCCTGTGTTCGTTGGTGTAAAAGTTGTTGAATTAGCTAATAAAAGATTTCCGTTTGTTGGACTATCGTACCAATTGACTGTTTCTCCACCCATAATACTCACGCTTAAACTTGTAACTTGATTGGTGCAAAAACGTTGGTCGCCATTTGAAATAGGAGCACTCGGTAATGGAATAAAAACTACACTGTAAACATCTGAAAAAGTAGAACAAAAAGCATTGTTTAAATTGGCTATATCTTGCGCTACTTTAACTCGGTAATATGTTGTAGTGGTTATGTTTGGAATGGTATAATTTGCTGTGGTTTCACTTGGAATATCAGTGAAATTTATGTTGTCATTACTGTTTTGCCATTGATAAACATGAGAAATGCTTCCCGATGTTACAACTTGTAGATTTGGGTTAGTAATACTTGAGTTTTGACAAATGGTCATCGTGTTTCCAGTACTTGATGTGTTGATGATAGTACTGTTTTCGCCACACGCTCTGAACATGATATCATCGATGGCTAAATCATTTCCACAGCCACCAACACCATTATTTCGCATTTTTAAAATTACCGAAGTTTGTCCTGCTGGCATTATAAAGACCAAACCAAATTGATTCCAAATTGGAGCAGATGTTCCTGCAATATTTCCAGTATTCCCTGAACGTAACAAAATGGTATCGGTTTGATCCCAAATCTCAAAAGTTACGTTAATCGGTATTCCAGTTCCTGGGCAACCACCTGAAGCTGCATTATAGATATTCAACAACCAAGCCGAAAATTCAAATCGTGTATTACTGCACAATCCAGTAACGGTTCTTCTGTAAAATTGTCCTGGAGTATTACTTGCATTGACAATTAAACATTTTCCGTTAATTCCATCCGGTTCATTATCGGGGGTTCTATCAAAGGAAGTGTGCCAATTATTTGGTATTAAATTAGTTCTGTTGTATAAAGTATATTGGCCATCCTGAGGAAATCCAGAATTAACAAAAGTATAGTTGGTTACGCCTGCGGGTAATGCTGGGCCGTAATTGGTGCCACTTCCAAAATTTTCTAAAAAGATAGGAGCGCCACTACTACCATTGCAAAATCCTAATTGTCCAAAAGAAAAGACAGAGTAAAAAAATAGAATAATAAAAAAGTAAAATTTCCTTAATTTTAGTAACATGGTAGTCATCTTATTCAGAACTTCTAAAATTAGAATTTCTTTTTTAGATTTAGAAATGAAAATTGGTCATAAAAACTATACAGATAATTATAAAGCTACAATTAACAATATTGTCTGTATTTATGACGGATTTAATTAAGTAAATTGTTGTTTTGTATAGGTGTTGTTTAGGTTTTAATTGAGTTTTAAAATAAATTCATTTATTACTTTTTTAAATAGAGCATAGTTTTTCAGCCGCCGCCATCAATGTTTCATCTGTCTTTGCGAAACAAAAACGAAGCATATGTCTATCTGTATTATCATTATAAAAAACTGAAATCGGAATAGAAGCCACTCCATGATTTACAATCAATTCCTTAGCAAAATCCACATCATTTTTATCCGAAATTTGGTTGTAATTCACCACTTGAAAATACGTTCCATCGCAAGGCATTAACTCAAAACGACTGTTTTTAATTAGGTTTTGAAACAAATCGCGTTTGCGTTGATACATTTTAGAAACTTCACTAAAATCGACTACATCCAAGTATTCCGAAATAGCGTGTTGCGAAAAACTATTCACACTAAACACCAAAAACTGATGCACTTTTTTCATTTCGTACATTAAATTTTCAGAAGCAATTAAATAACCCACTTTCCAACCCGTAACATGTAATGATTTTCCAAAAGATGAAGCAATTATTGTTTTTTCTACTAATTTCGGACGTGTGTTAAACGAAATATGCGGTTGTGAAAACGTAATGTATTCGTACACTTCGTCTCCTAAAATAAGGATTTGAGGATGTTTTTCTAAAATGGTTTCTAAAGCTTCAAAATCGCTTTTAGTCCAAATTCTTCCCGTAGGATTGTGTGGATTATTGATGACAATCATTTTCGTTTTAGCTGAAATCGCTCTTTCAATTCGGTTGAAATTTGGGGTGTAATCATCGTTTAATGAAACACGAACGGGTTTTCCACCGGCAACTAAAACCGAAGGTTCGTAACTGTCATAACTTGGGTCTAAAATCAACACTTCATCACCCTGATTCACAAACGTATTAATCGCTGTAAAAACGCCTTGTGTAGCACTAGCAGTAATCAATATTTCGGTTGCTGTATTGACTTTTCTACTGTATTGTTTTAAAGTCTGATTCGCAATTTTTTCCAATAGTGAAGGCAAACCCGCCATGGGTGTATATTGGTGAATATTTTCTCGAATAATACGTTCCGAAATTTGCAACAAACGTTCGTCTTCAGGGAAATTTGGAAATCCTTGCGATAAATTTATTGCGCCGTGTTGGTTCGCTAATTGCGACATTACGGAAAAAATACTGGTGGTGATGTTAGGTAGTTTTGACATGAGATAATTATTTCATATTTGAAAAATCATCAAGTTGTGTTTTGATATGTTGTTTTACTATTTTGATATTATGAAACTCATTTTTGAATATGAATTCGAGTTTGTAATGAATTTCTTCTTCATGGATTTCATAATTGATTTCCAATTTCGAAAATTCTTTATTATCTGATTTAGAATACCATTTGTCAAATAGTTTACTTCTAAAAAGTTGTTTGTTGTCTATATTATCACAAACATAGTGTAGTAAACTATCAGGATAAGATGTAAAGAAATCAAAAATAATCTCAATGATTGTATTTTCAATCAAATCGTCTTTTATGAATTTCTTGTTGTTTAATTCTCCAAAATCTATGGCATAAAGTCTATTGAAATTTTCATTTTCCAAATCCATTTTTTTAAACGAAACGTAATATTCTAAACCATGTTTGGTTAAAAAAGTAAAAAGAGGGTCATTGCCCTCTTTTGTATATGAATATGAATTCGTTTTCATTTATTTTTTTGAAGCCTTAATTTTTGCCACAACAATTTCACGGTTTTCTTTTTTCAAAGCAACCATTTTTTTCAATGTAGCAGCTATTTTGCTATCTGCTGTTATTGTAACTGTTTGTTTCATAGTTATGCAAATGTATAATATTTTGTAATATTCTCAAAAATTATTCCAATTTATTCTTTTTGAGCGGATTAGTTGTTATTTTATATTTTTTGAGAATACACACGCTCTAATTTCTTCAAATTACTTTATTTTGTGATTTAATTCTGAGATTTTGAAGATAGTTATCCTAACACCGATGGAAATTGAGCGAGAAAAAGTCCTAAACGCTTTAGCTCGAATTCCTAATTTGAATCATACGTACGAAGTAATCGTTTCTGGAATTGGTCGTGAAAGTACGGCTAAGGCGATGATGCAACTGCCACAACACGATATTTGTGTGTTAATGGGTTTTGCTGCAGTAGTAGGAAAAGAAGCCCATTTACCCGATTATTTGCATTTAGGAAAACCTATCGAAATTATCAATGCCTCGCTATACGGTTACGAAGGCGGCTTATTTGAAAACGGAAAGCCCATCATCACCGAAAAGCCAAAGTTAAATTTACCTTGTTTGTCGTCTTTAACTTCCGACAAGTTTGTAAGAACAACCGATTTAGCCGAAAAAACGGTTGTAAATATGGAAGATTACACGTTTAAATTTTTGAAAAAACCACAAGATTTTATCGTGCGCATCATCTCCGATTTTTTACCTCACGAAACTGAAATTGACTTTTTTGAAGAAGTGAAAAGTATTGATTTTTTGGAAGGGGTGATTGCGGTGGATGGGGTTAAATAAAAACAAAAAACACCAACATTTCTGCTGGTGTTTTTTGTTTTTATATTGAGTTTAAATTAGTCTTCTAATAAAACCTCCAAGATAGTAATCGCTGCATCACTAATTTTAGTTCCAGGACCAAAAACCGCTACAGCTCCGGCATCGAATAAGAATTGGTAGTCTTGAGCAGGAATAACTCCACCTACAATTACCATAATGTCTTCTCTTCCATATTTTTTTAGTTCTTCAATAACTTGTGGTACTAAAGTCTTGTGTCCAGCAGCTAATGAAGAAACGCCTAAAATGTGTACGTCGTTTTCCACCGCTTGTTTGGCAGCTTCTTGTGGTGTTTGGAATAACGGACCAATGTCAACGTCAAAACCAACGTCGGCATAACCTGTTG
>JACCDV010392637.1_pt1 | contig 29721 bp, 41 predicted proteins | sample 7446131 | NCBI WGS metagenome assembly JACCDV01 (sample SAMN15323448, study PRJNA562643) | freshwater metagenome | isolation source: river surface water | place: USA:Blue River Watershed | collected 2017-08-17 | reverse complement strand
CTACGTTCTAAAGAAGGAAGAAGGTGGACGACACACTCCTTTCATGAACGGATACAAGCCTCAGTTCTACATCCGAACAACTGACGTTACTGGAGAAGTAGCGCTTGCAGAGGGTGTTGAAATGGTTATGCCTGGAGATACAGTTACTTTCAAAGTTAAACTAGTAGCACCAGTTGCTCTAGAGGATAACACTCGATTCGCTATTCGAGAGGGAGGTAAGACTGTTGGAGCAGGTGTTGTAACAAAAATAGTAGCCTAAAACTTCCAAATCTTACGAACTCCTCGTTTCGAATTTGAAAATGTTCGTTACCTTACTACTTGTAAGGCTCCTCACATTCTCAAACTCTCAACATCGGATTTCATTCAGATTGTGAAAGTTTCAAAAAACCACCATGAGGTGGTTTTTTGTATTGGAAAAGGGCTGCCGAAGCAGCCCTTCGTGGGGAGGAATTACCGCGAACTATCTGGATACCCTAGCTCTCTCTTGAGGCTTTCAGTCATGACGATGACGACCCCAATACTGCGGGCGATGTCTACCACATGAGCGAACTGGCCGTAGGAAAGTTCAGGACTCACGTCGAGCCAGATAATCTTACAGAGTCTATCCCTGTAGATTTCCTTGAGCCTTTCCTCAAGCTTGCCCGGATCTACCGGTTGCTTGTTGATGTCAACACCTCTTTCCATGGAAACACTAACGATAATCTGGCTGTCAGAGTTTTCACAGTCTTTGGCGATTTGCCCTCGAAAAGTAACCCCTTCTTCGTGGGCAATCTTGAGAGGGAGAACTTGTTGAGATCCCACTCTTTTAGTTGATTCTCCACGAAGGAAGACGAATGAGGGAACCACAGCAGTACCTAGTAAAAAAATCAGCAAACCTGCGAGTATTTTTTGCATCGCGTGTTCTCCGATAATGATAGTATCATATTTTTACTTATAGTCATGGGATACTTGAATAAAAAACATATATCTGCTATATTCTGTGAATCACATTTAATTGACATATGGCAACTAAAGAAACAACAAAAAAGGCACCTGTGAAGAAAGCTGCAAAAGCTAAATCTAATCCAGATGTTATTTCAAAACTTAGAATACGAGTTAGAGCTTATGAATATAAGATTCTAGACGTTTCTGTAAAGCAGATTATCGATACAGCACTTCGATATGACGCTAAGGTGGAAGGACCTATCCCTCTACCTACAGAGATAAAGAAATACACTGTAAACCGATCTTCATTCGTTTACAAAAACGCTAGAGAGCAGTTTGAAATGAGAGTCCACAAGAGAGTTATAGATATCCTAAATCCTACTCCAAAGATAATGGAAGCACTGACAAACTTGTCACTACCTTCAGGAGTAAACATCGACGTAAAGATCATCTAAAGTAAAACTTCCAAATTTGGCCAATCTCATCGGCTAAAGACAAAAACCAATTCCGTCACTGTACTATCTGTACACCTTCGGAATTGTTTTTTGTTTTATCCGCGATCTTGTCTCAAATTGTGAAAGTTTTAATACCGGTGCTCGAGGTGGTTATTTTGTTGCAAAAAAAACCAACATCTGCTAATGTATGCAAATCGCCATAAATGGCTAGTTTTAGAAGGAGACTATCGATGGGCAATGTTGAGGGAAATCTTTCCTCATTACTGTCCGAAAAATGCCTCCAAGTAAATAAATAGAACAGACAAAAACATGAAATTTTTACTAGGTACAAAAGTTAATATGACACAAATCTTTGATGACAAAGGTGTTGTGCATCCTGCAACTGTTCTGAAGACAGGTCCTATGGTTGTAACTCAAGTTAAAACTGTTGAAACAGACGGTTATAACGCTGTACAGGTTGGTTTCGGTACACGATCTGCTAAAAATATAAACAAAGCTCTAAAGGGCCACATGAAAGAGGGAAACTTCGCAAATCTAGTAGAGTTTAGAATGGACGATGTATCTACTTTCAAAGTAGGAGAGACAGTTCCAGTAACAATATCTGCTGGGGATGTTGTAACTACGTCTAGTATTTCAAAAGGAAAGGGATTCCAAGGAGGTGTTAAGAGACACGGTTTCAAAGGAGGACCAAGATCACACGGTCAAAAGCACTCTGAAAGAGAGCCAGGTTCACTTGGAGGAGGAGGAAGAGACGGAGGTAGAGTTGCAAAAGGCAAGAGAATGGCAGGAAGAATGGGGGGCGATGTTATCACATCAAAGGGTCTTACTGTGGTTGGAATAAACGCTGATGCAAACGAAATTTACATTAGAGGTGCAGTTGCTGGTAGAAGAGGAACTCTAGTAGAGATTCTTGGCTAAATTTAAATACAAATACAATGGAAACAGTAGTATATAACACAAAAGGAAAAGAAGCTGGAAAGGTAACACTACCTGAGAATGTTTTTGGACTACGATGGAATGCTGACCTTGTTCACCAAGTTGTGACTTCTATGGAGTCTACAGCTCGAACAAACGTTGCTCACACAAAAACTAGAGGTGAAGTTAGAGGAGGAGGAAAGAAACCTTGGCAACAAAAGGGAACAGGACGAGCTAGACATGGTTCAACACGTTCACCTATCTGGAGACACGGAGGTATTACTCATGGTCCTAGAAACGACAAGGATTTTGATAGAAAGGTAAACAAGAAAATGAAAGCAAAAGCTTTGTATACTATTCTATCTGCTAAATATAAAAACGGACAAGTTTTGTTTGTTGATGACCTTTCTCTTAAAGCTATAAAGACAAAAGAAGCAGTTTCTGTTATGCAGTCTTTCTCAAAAGTAAATGGATACAAGGACATTCTTTCAAAGAAGAGAAACTCAGCATACATCGCACTTTCATCAAAGGATGTAACAACAGAGAAGAGTTTCAAAAACATGAACAATCTTTTTGTAGATGAAATCAGAAACATGAGTCCTCTTGATCTTATGAAATACAAATACGTTGTTATTTCAAACCCAGAAGCAGGTCTTTCACAAATTTCAAATAAAATTGCTACTAAAACAGCTAAAAAATAACTATTATGAAAAAAGATCTTAACAACGTAATACTACGTCCACACATCACAGAGAAGGCAACTATCACAGCTGAAAAGTCAGTATATGTATTTGTTGTGGACACTAAGTCTACAAAAGCATTGATTGGAAAATCATTTGAAAACAAATACAAACTAACTCCAGTTAAAATTTCTACAGTTACTATTCCTGCAAAATCAGTTTTTGTTAGAGGTAAAAGAGGAAGTAAGGCTGGTTACAAAAAGGCATACATTTACCTAAAGCCTGGAACTAAGATAGAGAACCTATAATTTCTATAATATAAAGCTATGAAACGATATAAACCAACATCAAAATCACGAAGAGGAATGACAACGATATCTTTCGGTGATTTCATAACTACGAACGAACCAGTTAAATCTCTAACTCACGGTTTCAGAAGACAAATGGGGCGAAACCACCATGGTAAAGTTACTACTCGTCACAAGGGTGGAGGACACAAGAGACTTTTCAGAGAGATAGATTTTAGATACGACAAAATCGATGTTCCTTACACTATCAAAACTGTAGAGTACGATCCAAACAGATCAGGTTTTATAGGACTAGCTCAATACAAAGACGGTGAGAAGAGATACATTCTTTTACCAGCTTCAGTAAAAGTAGGGGATGTTAGAGTTACATCTTCAAATGCAGAACAGCTTCCTGGAAACAGATTACAGTTAAGAAACATTAACACTGGTACATTTATCTACAACGTTGAAGTAAAACCACTAGGAGGAGCTAAGCTAGGACGATCTGCAGGAAACTATGTAGAACTTATTGCGAAAGATGCTGGAATGGTAGATATAAAACTTCCTTCTACTGAAGTTAGAAAAGTTAAGGACTCTGCTTGGGCATCTATCGGAGAAGTTTCAAACTCTGAAAACAGACTAGTTAACCTTGGAAAAGCTGGAAGAAGTCGATGGCTTGGTATCAGACCAACAGTTCGAGGTACAGCACAGAACCCAGTTGACCACCCACACGGAGGAGGAGAGGGTAGACAGGGACGAGGACGAAAACGAGCGATCTCTGTATACGGTAAACCAACAGGTAAGGGTCAGAAGTCTAGAACTCCAAAGAAATATTCAAACAAATTTATTGTATCTCGCCGAAAGGTTGGAAAGAGAAAATAAAACAATAGCCGCCCGAAAGGGTGGTTTATTGTTTGACACTAGATTCGTTGTTGTGCTTTTATGATATGGGACCTTTTTCGGGGAGGGTGCATGACGGAAGAGCAGATTGAGTTCGTGCGTAGGTTCCATGCGTGTTCTCAGACCTACTGGAACCACAGGGGAGGCCGGGGTCTGCAGGGGCATGCTTTGGCGGAGAGGATTCTTCGTCAGGAAGGACTGTACTATGAAGACACTGAGGACAAGACGGTGGAAAAGAACCCCGTCGTGTTCGCTCTGGTGAATTCGGCCAGTCCCTTTCACTGTTTTACACTGACCAACTACACACAGCTTCTTACTGCAATGCAGTACTACCTTCGCAAGAAGGCAGAGGAAGATGTGAGAATCAACTCGCACGATCACTAGCGACAAGTCGTCGAGGGGAGGGCGGCCGGCAACGGTCGCCCTTTGACTTATCTGTTGACATTTAACTAGCTTTTGTATAGTATAAACGCCACTGAAGTATTGCATTCTTTAATCGGGATTTGAAGTAAGTCAGTACCACAAAGAACGTGGTTTTCTTCTTGCCATTAGGCGGAGAATTAAAATAGACACTATGACAAGATCATCAAAAAAAGGCCCATACGTAGACGAAAGACTCCTTAAGAAAATTGAGGGTAAAAAACCTATAGAAACAGGTGTTATTAAAACATGGTCACGAGCATGTGTTATTTCACCTGAAATGGTAGGTTTCATTTTTGGCGTACATAACGGTAAATCTCACATCGAAGTTTTGGTTTCTGAAGACATGGTAGGACACAGACTGGGTGAGTTTTCTCCAACAAAGAAATTCTTGAAGCACGGAGGAAAGATGCAGAAAGAGCTAGAAATCAAGAAGAAGGAGAGTGAAATAGCTAGTGCACAAGCAGCAAAGGCGGCTACAACTGATGCTAAGAAAAAATAATACTTAAAATACTATTATGAAAACAGCACAAGCAACATTAAGAAATTTCAGACAAGCACCTCGAAAAATGAGAATGGTTGTTAATGCTGTTAGAGGAAAGAAAGTTTCTGATGTTTTGGTAAACCTAGATTTCATCGCTAAAAAGGGTTCTCTGCCAATAAAAACTCTTATTCTTTCTGCACTTGCTAATGCAAAGAACCTAGATATTCCTACAGAAAATTTGATAATCAAAACTATTAAAGTAGATGGTGGAAGTATTATGTACCGAAGACGACCTGCAGCGAGAGGTAGTGCTCACCCTATCCGAAAGAGAACTTGTTCTGTTTTTGTAGAGCTAGGGGAAGCAGAGCCAAAGAAAAAAGCAAAGGTTGCAAAGGAGGCTCTTGTAGAAGCTGAGGCTCCTAAGGCAAAAAAGCCACGTGCTAAAAAAACAAAATAAATAAATTATTATGACACATACAGTTCACCCATATTCACATAGACTTGGAATCATAAGAGATTGGAAATCTCGATGGTTTGGAGTAAAAAATAAATATAAAGAATTTCTAAAGAGTGATGTTCTACTTAGAGAATATCTAGAAAAGAAATTCAGAGGTTTTTATGTATCTAATATTGAAATGGAAAGAGGGGAGAAAGTTCTAAGAATCATAGTTGAAACTAGTAGACCGGGTATGATCATTGGACGATCTGGAGAAGGAGCTGTAAAACTTCGAAATGATGTTTTGAAATTCATCGCAAAGAACAAACTATCTGCTGGGGGAGAAGTAAAAATCGATATTAAAGAAATTAAATCTCCAGAATCAAACGCATCTATTGTTGCTCAAATGATTGCTGATGGTCTAGAAAAAAGACTACCTTTCAGAAGAGTTGTAAAACAAATGGTTGAAAAAGTTATGGCAAATAGAGATGTGAAGGGGGTAAGAGTTATTCTTTCTGGTATCCTTGGTGGAAACTCAATGGCAAGAACAGAAATGATAAAGAAAGGAAGAGTTCCTCTACAAACTTTCAGGGCAGATATCGACTACGCTCAGTCTACAGCTAGACTTACTCTAGGAGCTACTGGAGTTAAGGTTTGGATATATAAGGGAGATATTTTTGCAAAAGATAAATAGTTTTTAATTTAATACCACTACCATGTTACTACCAAAAAAAGTTAAATACAGAAAATGGCACACATTTAGAAAAAACGCTAACAAAGTTGGTGTAGCATCTCGTGGAGCAAAAATCGATTTCGGTTCGCACGCGCTAAAAGCTATGGATGGTGCAAGAATCATGTCTAACCAAATAGAAGCTGCTAGAAAGGCACTTTCAAGAGCTCTTGGTAAGACGGGAAGAATTTGGATTAGAATTTTCCCAGATATGCCACTTACAAAAAAACCAGCTGAAGTAAAGCTTGGAAAAGGAAAGGGAGATCTTTTTGGGTACTGCGCGCCTGTTAAACCAGGAAGAATCATTTTTGAAGTAGATGGAGTTACAGATGCAGTTGCAAGAGAGGCACTTCGAAAGGCTGGAACAAAACTTCCACTTAAAACAAAAATAATATCAGCAGCACATTAATTACCTTTATGAAAAACAAAGAAATTGCAAAAAAGAATACAAAAGAGCTAGTGGCACTTCTAAGTGAGAAGAAGACTGCACTTCGCGATTTTCGTTTTTCAGTAAGTGGTAGTAATGCTAGAAATGTTAAGGAGGGTAAAATGATCAGAAAAGATATAGCTAGAGTTCTAACTGCTCTTAACAAAGAAATAAAATAAACTATATGAAAAAAACTGAAAACAAAGAAATAAAAGTAGCAAACGGCAGAGAACTTTCTGGAGTTGTTGTTTCTGACAAAATGAAAGACACTGTAGTTGTGGAAGTGAAAAGATTTGTAAAACACGCTAAGTATGATAAGTTCATCTCTATAAACAAAAAGTTTAAGGCGCATGACGCTGGAAACACAAAGAAAATAGGGGATAAGGTAACTATGGTAGAGTGCGCACCTATCTCAAAAGACAAGAGATACAAAATAATTTAGAATTTGAAATTTGTAATTTATAAATAAATATATGATACAAGCAAGATCAATCGTTAAAATAGCTGACAACTCCGGAGGTAAAATCGGAAGAGTTTTCAAAGTGCTTGGATCATCAAAGAAAAGATACGCAGGTATCGGTGAGGTAGTCGTTATCTCTGTACAAAAAGCTGAACCTAGAAAAACTACAAAGAAGAAAGATGTACTTTACGCACTAGTAGTTAGACAAAAAGCTCCTTTCAGAAGAAAAGACGGTTCATACATTAGATTTGATGAGAATGCAGTTGTTATCGTAATGAAGGACAAACAAGAGCCAGTTGCAGGAAGAATCTTCGGTCCAATTCCTAGAGAGATCGGTGAAGTTGGTTATCAGAAAATTATCAGTTTGGCTCCTGAAGTCGTCTAAACCAAAATTTTTAATTTATAATTTTTAATTTTTAAACAATGAAAATAAAAAAAGACGACAAAGTAATAGTTCTAACAGGAAAAGACAAGGGTAAAACTGGTTCTGTGGTAAAGTCTATGCCAAAGGAGGGTAAGGTTATTGTTTCAGGTATAAACCTTTCTAAAAAGCACCAAAGAGCTCGAAAGAGTGGTGAAAAAGGACAAATAGTAGAGAAGGCAATGCCTATAAATGTTTCAAACGTTAAGAAGGCGAAGTAATTTAGGTAATTTTAAATACAATGGAAACTATAAAACAAAAAACAGGAAAGGCATTCGAGGCTCTAAAAAGTGAGTTCGGCTACAAAAATGCTATGCAAGCTCCAAGAATACAGAAGGTAGTTATTTCTTCTGGTGTTGGATCTCAGAAAGACAAAAAGAAAATCGAACTAATTGCTGATAGACTATCTAAAATCACTGGACAAAAACCTGCTAGAAAAGGTGCTAAACAATCTGTGGCAGCTTTCAAAGTTAGAGAGGGGGACACAGTGGGTATGCAAATCACTCTAAGAGGTGCAAGAATGTATGATTTCCTAGATAGACTAGTAAACATCGCCCTACCTCGAACAAAGGACTTTCGAGGCATTTCAAGTAACGGTATCGATGAGATGGGTAACTACACCCTAGGTATAAAAGAAAGTACTATCTTCCCAGAGACCGGAGATGAAGATTTGAAAGACGTTTTCGGTCTTGCAGTTACAGTTGTTACAAACGTAAGGGATGCAAAGCAAACAAAAGCATTCCTACTACATTTAGGATTCCCATTTAAGAAGGTAGAAACTAAGGAAGCTAAGCCAAAGGTTGATCCTAAGAAGGGATCACGAGCTCCAAAGAAATAAACAAGAAAATCACCCACTGGGTGGTTTTTGTTTGACACAAGATAAAAATGAGATATTGTTAGATTTGAAGGTAAATTGGGAGCCTAAAGTCCCATACATTGAGGAGTGAGAATGAATTTGGAGAGCTTTTGGATAATGATGTCCGAGCCGGATTCTTCGGCGGCAATAGGGATAATGGCAGTTGTGCTTATCGCGACTGCCGCGGTCTTGTACTACTCACGGCGTTCAGCGCCTATGAGCCTGGAGCACGAAAAGCAGATCTGGCAGTCAGATATGGTTAACTTGTTCCTGACTGCCGCAAACCAGGTCATGCACCACGGCGAATTCGCTGTGAGGCACCGAGACCACCCGCAGGGACTAATGGAGTACGTTGACGTGCAGAGATTCGTCACGGGCTCTCACCAGCCCATCCAGATGATCTCGGTGGAAGTGAGTCGCTATCGAGGTGATGACAAGGCTATCTTGATCAAGCACCCTGGTATAGAGCAGTACTTCAGATCAGCTGATCTGTCGGAGGCCCTCGAGTACTTTCAACGGGTTTTCACCGAAATGGCTTCGCGTTGAACTTCGCGAGCTACTGGTCACGTCCGGCTTTCCTAAGGGGGAGTCGGACGTTTCGCATTGTTTGACTTTAATAAGTTAAATTGCTAGTATTACCCCGAGCTTAAAAGCTCTATTTTAATTAAATGGCAAAAACATCAGTACTAGCAAGAGCTGCAAAGAAACCAAAGTTTTCTACTCGGGCAACAAACCGATGTTTTAAATGTGGTCGCGGAAGAGCATTCATGCGAGACTTCGGTCTTTGCAGAATCTGTTTCCGAGAACTAGCCAATGAAGGAAAGATACCTGGAGTGAAAAAATCTTCTTGGTAGTCGTTATTGTCTTTTTGACAAATGTGGGGGTGACTTCCTCCTTACAGGAGCAGTACACCTTGTCGCATTATTAAATGCTCAAGGTCTTGCAATTGGGTCCCAACCCAATTTCACCTCTCAATTTGCCAAAAATCCTAATAACTTAGGTATGGTAAAAGTCGTTTGGGTGAGTCTTTATTAGATAGAGATACTACCCGGATATAATAAAAACAAAAAAATGGATTCAATATCTGACATGATCGTAAGAATGAAGAACGCAACTGATTCAAGAAAAGAATCTGTAGTTTTTCCTTATTCAAAAATTAAACTAGCTATTCTAGATATCCTACAAAAGGAAGGTTATATAAAATCTTTTGGAAAGAAGGGTAAGAAAGTTATTAAGTTTATTGACGTTGTGCTAGCGTATGACGGAAAAGAGGGGAGAATTAACGGAGTAAAGAGAGTTTCAAAATCATCAAAGAGAGTTTACTTCGGAGCAAAGGAAATCAAGAAAGTTAAGAACGGTTTGGGAATTTTGTTAATGTCTACTCCAAAAGGAATTATGACAGACAAAATGGCTAGAGAAGCAAAGGTCGGAGGAGAAGCTTTGTTCGAAATTTGGTAAACAATTTTTATATAAACATATGTCACGAATCGGAAAAAAAGTAATAAGTATTCCATCAGGTGTTGAAGTAAACTACACTTCTGGTGTGTTTACTGTGAAGGGATCTGGAGGAACTCTTTCAAAAGATTTTAAAAAAGATATTGAAATCACAGTAACTCCTACAGAAATTACTTTGGTTCCAAAAACTCCTTCTATAGCAAGTAGAGCTCTTTGGGGAACATACTCATCACATATTCAAAATATGGTTAGTGGTGTTTGTAGTCCTTTCGTTAAAAAACTCATACTAGAAGGTATTGGATACAAATCAGAAGTAAAAGGAACAAACCTTGTTCTTGCTCTAGGATTCTCTCACCAAGTAATCGTACCTATTCCAGCACCTATCAAACTTACTGCAGAGAAAAACTTGATTACTGGAATATCAGCAGACAAAGAAGTTCTAGGTAGTTTTATGGCAAAAGTACGTTCTCTTAAGAAACCAGAACCATACAAAGGTAAGGGTATGAGATATGAAGGTGAAGTTATTAAACGAAAACAAGGCAAGAAAACTGCATAGCAAATAGTTCTAAGTAAGAAAAATAAAATGAAATCACTTAACTCAAAAATTACAAATAGAATCCGAACAAGAAACAGAATTCGTGCAAAGATTTCCGGAACAAGTTCAATGCCAAGACTTTCTGTGTTTAAATCAAACACAAGTATTTCTGCACAGATTATTGACGATTCAAAAGCAGTAACTATCGTTTCAGCTCACAGTAGAGAGGTAAAAGGTAAGGGGATGACTGAGAAAGCAATGCTCGTGGGTAAACTAGTTGCAGAGAAAGCTATCGCTAAAAAGATTGAAAAAGTAGTTTTCGATAGAGGTGGTTTTATTTACACAGGAAACGTTAAGGCTTTGGCTGACGGTGCAAGAGAGGGCGGACTAAAATTCTAAAATTTAAATAAAAAATATGGATCAAGATATAATCAAAACAGAAGAAGCGGTAGAAGTAGTACCACAAGAAGTGGCTGTTAATAATGCTCCAGATGCTTCAGCTCCTAGAGAGTTTAGAAAAAACTCACGAAAACCTGGTCCAAGAAGAGAAGCAAGAGTTAAGCCTGAGTTTGATCAGAAAATTATTGATATTCGAAGAGTGACTCGTGTTGTTACAGGAGGACGAAGATTCAGTTTCTCAGTATCTGTTGTTATTGGAGACAGAAAGGGAAGAGTTGGGGTTGGTATGGGCAAGGCAGGAGATACTCCAGTTGCTATCGACAAAGCTGTAAGAGATGCGAGAAAGAATATGGTTAAAATTAATCTTACAAAGCACTCTTCACCTCTACACGAAGTTTCAGCTAAGTACTCTAGTTCAAGAGTTCTTATTATGAAAGCTCCAGGAAAGGGAGTTCTAGCGGGTTCATCAGTTCGTGTTGTTCTAGAACTTGCTGGTATTAAAGAAGTTTCTGCTAAAATTTTCTCAAGAAGTAAAAATAAAATAAACAATGCAAAAGCAGCAGTGAAGGCTCTCTCACTGATGAAATCTGTGGGAGCAAATAAATAGTCTAATGAAAGCCAAATAATAATATGGAAAAACACAATCTAAAAAGAAAGAATCCAAACACAAAGTCAAAAACAGTTGGCCGAGGGGGAACTCGTGGAAAAACTGCTGGTAGAGGAACAAAAGGACAGAATGCTAGAGCAGGTCACAAAAAGCGACCAGAGATTCGAGACTTTATAAAAAGAATTCCTAAACTTAGAGGACGAGGTAAAAACATAAACACTAGTATTCAAACTAAATATTCAGTCGTTAATCTAGGGGATTTGAATGACCTATGTAAAAACGGAGACACTATAACACCCGAGACTCTAGTTAAGCACAAAGTTCTAAAAATGATTTCAGGTTCACTTCCAAAGGTTAAAATTTTGGGAACAGGCAAGCTAGACAAAAGTCTAAATTTCAAAGGCTGTGTTGTTTCAGGCTCAGCTAAATTGCTTATCGAGAAGGCGGGAGGTACTATTAGTTAACCCCTACTTACAATGAAAGAATTCTTTAATAAATTCACTTTAGTTTTTCAGGATACTGTCCTACGAAAAAGGATCTTTTTCACATTGTTTGCATTAGTACTTTTTAGATTTCTAGCAGCAGTTCCAATTTCTGGTATTGACCAAGGTAAACTTGCTCAGTTTTTTTCTAATAACCAGTTTCTTGGACTACTGAACGTTTTCTCTGGAGGAGGACTTTCACAACTTTCTATTGTTATGCTGGGTGTAGGACCTTACATTACGGGTTCTATTATCATGCAATTGCTTACAATCATGTCTCCTAAACTAAAGCAGATGTACCAGGAGGATGGGGAAGCAGGAAGAAGAAAGTTTGCTCAGTACGGAAGACTTATTACGATTCCACTTGCATTACTACAAGCATTTTCATTTATAAAAATTCTAGAGAATCAGCAGATTATCGGAGCACTTTCTCCACTGCAACTTGCAACAAATCTTATTGTTATAACAGCAGGTTCAGTTCTACTAATGTGGATTGGAGAACTTGTTTCTGAATACGGAATCGGAAACGGAGTCAGTCTTATCATATTTGCTGGTATAGTGGCGGCTCTTCCAACATCTATTGGTCAACTACTGTTCTCATTTAACGTAGCACAACTTCCTATATACCTAGTGTTGGCAGCAGTTTCACTGGTAGTTATTATTCTAGTGGTAATTATCACAGAAGCAGAAAGACCAATACCAATTGTTCAGGCGAAACAGGTTCGAGGTAACAAAGTTTACGGAGGAGGGTCATCTTATCTACCACTTAGAATCAATCAAGCTGGCGTTATTCCAATTATCTTTGCGCTGTCTATCCTACTTTTCCCTAGAATGATTCTGCAGTTTCTACAGGGTGTAGCGAATACAACTGTGCAAAGTGTTTCTTCAACTGCTCTATCTATTTTGGATAACAGTTGGTTCTACGTCATAGCATATTTTTTCCTAGTATTTATTTTCACTTACTTCTATACAGCAGTTACTTTTGATCCTGATCAGATTTCTACAAATCTTCAGAAAAATGGTTCATTTATTCCTGGTGTTCGACCTGGTAAATCTACTTCAGATCATATTTCTAGAATCTTGACTAGACTTACTCTAGTAGGAGCATTGTTCCTTGGAGTTATAGCAATCTTGCCACTTATAGTTGCACAAACAACAGGCATCACAGCTATTTCAGTTGGAGGAACATCACTTCTTATCGTTGTTTCAGTTGTTATAGATTTGATTAAGAAAGTGGACGCTCAAGTATCAATCCGAGAATACTAAACTTCCAAATCTGGCGAACTCCTTGTTTCGTGTTTGAAAATCCTCGTCAATGTACTATTTGTACACCTCCTCGTATTTCCAAACCCTCAACTTCGGATTTCATCCAGATTATGAGAGTTTTTAGAATCGAACAAAAATCCTCAGAAATTATTCATATAATTTAACGAAAAAAGACCTCTAAACTAGAGGTCTTTTTTGTATCTACGTCAATTGGAATTTTGGTTATATTATGTTTAGATTAAATTAGGAGGGGTGGGTTAATGACTATTATCGTGGCAGAGCGAAACCCGATAATTTTTTCGGCAATCGAGTCTCTGCTCAGGGACCGGAAGTTGCAAGTCACGGCAGTCTCAGTTAGAGACAGAACCACATTGCTTCGATGGTTGCGCACCTCGAGCAACTTGGTGGTGTTGTCAAACAACATTCTGCCTGGCTACACTACGAACGAACAACTCGCGCAGGAAGTTAAGGGGGAGAATCCTGGTACACTATTCGTAGTGTACGATGGAGTAATTCAGAACTACAGTTCCAGTGTCGACTTCCGCATACCGGCTTTTGTGAGTAATGGTCGCAACACATTCGCCGGCCACATCGTTGATTTCCTTTCCGAGCGGGTGTTTACTGCTGGGTCAGGAGTCTACGTCCAACTTGTTCTTTCGCTGCAGGGACGGTCGATATGACCGTCCCTCGTCGTCTGTATCCGAAGAAATTATTGTGCTATATTAGTCGTATGACACCACAAACTTTCATATTTTTTGGGCCATCTGGGTCAGGTAAGGGTACACAGGCAAGACTTTTAATAGATTACTTAGAGAAAAACGATCCAGAAAGAAAAACAGTTTACATTGAAACAGGAAGAAGATTTCGAGACTTTATTACAGAAGCGTCGTATACAGCTAAAAAGACAAATCAGATTATCGAAGAAGGCGGACTTTTGCCAGAGTTTCTTCCGATATGGATTTGGTCTGAATATTTGGTAAAACACGTCTCAGGTGATGAGCACATGATTCTTGACGGTCTATCTCGTAGAGCACATGAAGCTCCGATACTTAACTCCGCAATGAAGTTTTACGGAAGAATAAAACCATTTGTGATTTCTATGCACGTGTCTCGAGAATGGGCAAAGGAAAAGTTACTTGCTCGAGAAAGAGGGGATGACAAGGAGGATCAAATAGAAAAAAGACTTGATTGGTATGACAAAAATGTTGTACCAGCAATTCAATATTTTGAGAATAATGAGTTTTATAACTTTGTAACCATAAACGGGGAACAGAGTGTGGAGGAAGTCCATAAGGAACTTATGGAAAAATGCGGACTTAAATAAGTGGGATGATTAAAATAAAAAAACCAGAAGAAATAGAAACAATGAAAGAGGGCGGTAAGCGTCATTCATTTATACTATCTGAGGTTGCTAAAATTGTTAGACCTGGAGTTTCTACTCAGGAATTAGAAGACTTGGCATTGAAGCTTGTTTTGGACGGAGGGGATAAGGCGGCATTTTTGAACTATAAACCTAGAGGCGCAAAAAGACCGTTCCCGTCTTGTCTGTGTGTTTCAGTAAATAACGAAATTGTTCACGGCATACCTAACGAGAATCCTACTATTTTACAAGAAGGCGATATCGTTTCTCTTGATCTAGGACTTACTCATGGAGGTTTAATTACCGATAGTGCAATAACCGTGCCAGTCGGTGAGGTAACGGATGATAATAAGAAACTAATAGAACACTGCAAGGAGGCTCTATATCTAGGCATAAAACAGGCTAAGGGCGGAAACCATATTGGAGACATTGGCCACGCTATAGAGTCGTTTATACGCCCTTTGGGTTACGGTTTGTCTGAGGGGCTAGCTGGTCATGGTGTAGGTTACAAGGTACACGAAGATCCGTTTGTTCCAAATGAGGGTAAGCCTGGAAGGGGTGAGAAATTGGTTCCTGGAATGGTAATTGCTATTGAGCCAATGGTTACTTTGGGAAGCAGTCAGATTACTTTAGCCAAAGATGGTTATACATATAAAACCAAAGATGGAAGTAACGCTGCACATTTTGAACATACTGTTGCCATAACAGAAGGCGATCCAATAATTTTAACTAAATAGAACTTTCAAATCTGACGAACTCCTTGTTTCAGTTTTAGAAATTCTCGTCAATGTACTATCTGTACACCTCCTCGTATTGTCAAAACCTCAACTTCGGATTTCATTAAGATTTGAGAAGTTCTTGCGTCGTGGTATTGTATAGAAAATTAACTAATAAACATTATGCATCCAAAAAAAGAAAGAACATTTGTGATAATTAAACCAGATGGAGTTCAAAGATCACTAATAGGGGAGATAGTTACTCGTTTGGAGAAAGTCGGCTTGAAATTTGTCGGTATGAAATTTTTTGTTCCTACGGCAGAACAATGTTTGGAGCATTATAAAAAAGATGATGAATGGTTTCAAGAAAAAGGCCAAAGAATCTTAGATGAAAGAGTGCAGGGTGGTCTACCAGTAGACAAAGAGGCTGTTGGTTATGGTAAGGAAATCGTAGATCGTCTTGTAAAATTTATGATCTCCGGTCCAGTCTTGGCTATGGTATTAGAGGGTAACAAGGCGGTTGGTGTAGTTAGAAAGTTGGTTGGCGGAACAGAGCCTTTAACTTCTGACGTGGGGACAATAAGAGGGGATTTAACTTTGGATTCATACGGACTTTCTGGTACTGATGGAAGGGCTGTGAGAAACCTTATACATTGCTCAGACAAACCCGAAGAAGCTGAAAGAGAAATTAAAATTTGGTTTAAGGAAAATGAAATCGTAGACTACAAGTTTGCGCATGATCAGATTTTGTATGATGTCGATCTAAACGGTATTTTAGAATAGTTCGGACACATTTTTAAAATTCCTCAAGTTACGAAAATAAAAAGTAGATATATAATGTTTTTAGGGTAGCGTTAGATATTTTCTACCTAAAATTTATTTTTGGGAGTCTTAAATTTCTAGAGCTCTTGGGCTCTAGGTGCGGGCACCCACCTACTATTACAGTAGGCAAATATCAACGCTACTCTACTAAGAATCCCACAGATGTGGGATTTTTAGTTTACTGGAAAATAAAGTACAATAGTTTAATGATTTCAATACCTCTTTTTAAAAGAACATTTGCATTGCTTTTTGCTATTGGTGTGGCCAATCTTATTGCTAATAAACTATATTTATACTGGACAGTATGGTGGGCAGATGTGGTAATGCATTTTTCTGCAGGTTTCTGTGTAGCTATGGCATCTGTTTTAGTTTGGCACTATTTACTAGATAGAAATATAAGTCTGAGAAAATCTGCATTTGTTTCATTTCTCATTGTGCTGATAGTTGGACTGTTGTGGGAAATATTTGAGACACATTTTGAAATTGAATTAATTTCAGATGGCTATTTGTATGTTGCTGATACGGTTTCTGATTTGATTCTGGATATTTGTGGAGGAATATTAGGTTCAATATACGCATATAAAGTTTTAAATAAATAATATGGAGAGTGTAAACAATGATTTGCAAATAACGTTTTGGAGCGGTGAGCATGGGATAGGGACCCATGCGCAAGACCTTCTTCAGATATTTTATGAGCTTTGCGAAATAAAATATCGAAAAGGTGTACTGTTCCTGTAAGGAATAGGATAATATATAAAAATAACCACATGGAAAAGAGCGTAAACAATGATTTGCAAATAACGTTTTGGAGCGGCGTAGGGACAGTTACTGGTGCAAATTTTCTACTAGAATCCAGAAAGACAAAAATACTTATTGACTGCGGTCTGCTCCAGGGGACAGTGGATGCATATGAGTACAATAAGAAACCTTTTCCATACAATGTAAAAACAATTGATTTTCTTTTTGTAACCCACGCCCACATGGATCACATAGGTCGTGTTTGTAAACTAGTTAAAGATGGTTTTGGGGGAGTAATTTATTCCACAAAAGAAACTAAAGACTTAGCGAATGTGATGCTAATGGATGCTATAAAAATAATGAATATGAAGGAGAAAAACGCCTTGGAAGGGCAGAAGGAGGTACCTTTGTATGAACTAGCAGATTTCAACAAGGCAATGGCTTTGTGGAGGACTATTCCATACCACACGAAAACAAAGGTAAATGATGAGTTCGAAGTGTATTTAAAAGATGCGGGTCACATACTGGGCTCAAGTATGTTCGAGTTTACTTTTAAGGGAAAGAAGATTGTTTTCACCGGGGATTCTGGCAACTCTCCAGCGCCTCTTTTGAAAGATACAGAGAAAATAACTGATGCAGATTATCTAATCGTAGATAGTGTGTATGGTGATAGAAACCATGAGGACAAGAATATGAGAGACGAGAAGTTTAGAAGGATAGTAAGGGAAACAATAGAGAAAAAAGGAGCATTGGTAATACCAGCTTTTTCAATAGAGAGGACTCAGGTAATTTTGTACGAGCTAAATAATTTAGTAGAGGAAAATAGAATTCCGTCTGTCCCAGTTTTCCTAGACTCTCCTTTGGGTAATAAAGTTACAGATATTTATAAAACACACTCAGGGGATTTTAATTCAGGCGTCAAAAAGGAAATATCTTCTGGTGATAATATATTCAACTTTCCAAAACTTTCAATAATTCATGGCAGAGATGAATCAGAAAACATAGTTAAAACTCCAAATCCTAAAATAATTATTGCAGGTTCAGGTATGTCTTCTGGTGGTAGGGTAGTGGGACACGAGATGAATTTTCTACCAGATCCAGACTCAACCATATTACTTATGGGTTATCAGGCTATAGGCACACTAGGCAGAGAGATACAAAATAAACCTAGAGAAATAGAAATAAATGGCAGTTTAATTCCAGTACGTGCAAGAATAGAAATGATAAGTGGGTATTCTTCCCACAAAGACTCTGACGGGATCGTGAGTATGGTTTCTGACACTGCTGAAAAGGTGAAAAAAGTTTTTGTAGTAATGGGCGAGCCGAAGTCTTCAGTGTTTCTAGTTCAAAGACTGAGGGATGAGTTGGAAGTGGATGCTATATATCCAGAGAGGGGCATTATTTATAAATTAGAGGTCTAAAAAACCGGCGGATGCCGGTTTTTTGTTAGTTTGCTTGAGCCACGATTTTCTTAAATGTTTCTGGATTCTCTGCTGATAGGGTAGCGAGGATCTTTCTGTCTAGTAGAATGCCTTTTTTCTTTAGGCCTCCCATTAGTTTAGAGTATGAAGTACCAAGTTCCTTTGAAGCGTATGAAATCTTTACGTTCCATAGTTTTCTAGCATCACCTTTTTTGTCTTTTCTGTGTGCAAAAGAATAAGCTCCAGCGTGGTAAATAGCATCCCAAGCCTGTCTTTCTTTTGTAGATCGTCCGTGTCTAAAACCCTTTGTTCTTCTTAGAACATTTTTTCTTGATTTTAGTGCATTTACTCCTTTCTTTACTCTTGTCATGTTATTTTAATTATTTAAATTATTTGATGCTGTTTAATTGTTCTATATCAATTATTTGATATAGAAAGCTCTGTCTTTGTTACTTATCTGGAAGGGAACAGACTTCTTTTTTGAAAGTTGTGATCTTCGAGACTCTTTAGCATTGAAATGGTTCTGACCAGTTTTTCTTGCCTTTATCTTGCCGTTTTTACTAACTTTAAGTCGCTTAGTAAATGATTTGTTTGTTTTTGTTGACATGTTGTTTGTTTAAACTTTTTCGATGATGATGCTTAGCCCTTTAGGAGACTTTTTGGCTGGGTCAGCCACTTTGTATTCCTCTGTTATCAGTTTTAGTACTCTGGCCATTCTCTCCTCTAGGAACTTGATGTCCATATACTTAGTTCTACCTGGTAGAAATAGGTCTATTTTAATACGGTTTCCTTCCTTTAGCCAGGTTGAGGCTTTTTTGGCCTTTAGCTCTAAGTCGTGGTCCCCAGTACCTACTTTTACCTGTATGTTCTTGACCTCTACAGTATGAGCCTTAGTTTTAGCCACTTTTAGCTTCTTGTTTTCGGCATACTGAAATTTACCATAATCCATGATTTTTGCAACTGGCGGGACGGCTTTTGGCGATATTTCAATAAGGTCCATTCCGGCTTCTCGAGCCTTGTCTAGAGCCTCTTTAAAAGTGATAACACCAAGGTTTGAGCCGTCCTCCATAATTACACGGAGTTCAGGAGCAGTAATCTGGTTATTTATTCGTATATTCAGTGACAATTAAGGTAAAATTAGCTAATAAATATTTCTAAAATATAGGAGAAATATAGCACATCCTCCTCTGTAACACAATCAAACGGGGACAACTATTGTTGCATGTGTCAATTAAAAGCGTATCATTATGTGTATTAGTATTATTTAACTTAAAAATTATAACTGTATGAAAAATACAAAGTGGGTGGTGGGGGCAGTGGTTGTCGTTTTATTACTTGTGATTTTGTTCGGCTCAAGTGGCGACAGTAACCCAGCAGACTCAAACAGCACAACAACTCCAAAAGAAGTTGCAAAAATAACACCTGCACCAGTGCCAAAAACTACTCCTGCTAAACCTATAGAGGGAATGAAAGTCTCTTTGGGAGGTATTTTTGCTGAAAAAGGGAACTATCAGTGCGATTACGAGCAAGTTTCTCAGCAAACTCGAAGTTCAAACGTAGTTTACATTTCTGATGGAAAAATGAGAGGAGAGTTTAGAACTTCTACAGCAACAGGAAGTACAGCAACGATGGTGGTTTATGACGGTTCTTACTTGTATGTTTGGACAGAAGGAAAATCTACTGGAACAGTTACGCAACCTAAAACAATTGCTGACCTGCCAGGAATTATTCCAGAGGACGTTAGTTCAGGAAGAATATTGGGAAGCAGTAGTAACAACGTAAGTTGGAATTGTCATGCTTGGAGTAGGGTGCCAAGTCTACTTGCGAAACCAACATACGTAAGTTTTTAAATTATAGAATGTGAAAGTTTTACAAAAACCACCTAAAGGTGGTTTTTGTTATGAGAAAACCGCGAGAGCAGGGGAGACATAATGTCTCACGGCTTCTCGCGGTGTTACGGGGTGGTGCCAGCGGCTTCTTGCTGTTCGAGGGTGCGCAGGCCTCTGTAGAGGAATTCGTACACGTAATCTGGTGCATGACCCTCGGCGTTGTAGAGCTGAGCCCTTGAGTCTCTCACACTAACGACCTCGAGCTGGAATTCGTGATCCACGTCGAGTTTTTCGAACTCCGTTTTCCAGTGGTTTGCGCCAATGGGGTGCTGGAAGGGACCGACGAATGAGTATTCGGTCATCAGCTCGGTTTTGTACTTGAACTGGATTCTGATTCTGACGTACATCTGACCTCCTCTTTGTCTCCTGTGTGATATCATAACGAATATTTACTTTTGTCAAACAGAAAACCGCTCAAAAGCGGTTCTGTGTTTGTGTGTGGAGAAGCGGCTTGCCCTTCGACTTAAATACTCGTCAGAAAATCTTGGTCTAGTTTCCTTACAGGAACTGTACACCTTTCGCATTCTGGTTACAGAACACTCAAGGTCTTGCGAAGTGATACCCATCACTTCTCACCGACTCGCGTTCTGTTTTCGCTAAAACAGAAGTCGCTCCGTCGCTTCAATGCCGGTCGCAAAACATGTTTTGCTCTTCTCCATAAAGAAAACGCCCATAAGGGCGCTTTCTTTTATGTGGAGAAGCCGGCATTGAAGCCGGGTGCAAATAAGTTTTGATAATGGGTCTACATGGTTTAGGTTATTTATCTTCCGCACACTAACTTTGCTATCGTTCTGTTTTTTAAAACGACACCGTCATTGTTGTGATATCTATGCTAAATTTTACTTAAGTTAATATGTTTTATCAGAACATAAAAAACTATAGCAAAGTTAGTGTGCGGACAAATCTCAAACGTAACTCTCTAAATAAACAAAATAAGTTACATTCCAGTTTTCTTTCTTTCGGATTTGTCTCGAAACTAAAACAAATCCTAGTCCGAAGATATATCAATCAACTCCCGGAACAGACTTGGGGGAGAGACCGCCGCTTAGGGTTAAACGCAGTTAAAAAACTGGATTAAGCGTAAGCGAGAGCGAATCCGTTCGCCATAAATGGTGAACGAACTGCTTTTGCAAAGGTGTCTTTAGCATCTATGCTTTGTGAAAGTTTAAAGAGTTATCACAGCTCTACCATGCGCATTGTCAAAGAATTTATCTGTCTATACCTGTCATCCCCGAGGAATAGTCGTTAGGTTCTAGTGGATAGTTTCTAACAACAACTACTTTTCGCGAATTTCAAGTCTTATCGGTCTATATACTCTCTACGAGTATCTCTTTCTACATTACTTTTTTTGATAGACTCTCGTTTGTCGAACTTCTTTTTACCAGTACCTACACCGATATCTATTTTCAAAACTTTACCCTTATTATACACCGAAATAGGCACTATTGTCAACCCTTTAGTTTTCTCTACTTTACCTATTTCTTCTATCTCCTTAGACGTTAAAAGTAACTTTCTGTTGCGTCTAGGGTCATAGTCCATGGGGGTGTTATTCTCTTGGAAAGGGGGTATAAAACTGTTCACTAGATAGGCTTCTTTGCCACGTATGGTTATGTGGCTGCCGTCGAGCGAACCCTGACCTTTTCTGAGGGACTTTACCTCAAAGCCAAAAAGCTCGAGACCTGCAGAGTAGGTCTCTTTTATATCGTAGTTAAAATTAGCTTTTTTATTTGATACAAGTGACATATTTCAGCATTATAACATAAAAATTTATCCTTTCGTTTTAGCGGTTTTTATGTATAATTGGACTACTATGGAACTACCAAAAAATCCAGAAAAATCAAAACAAGTTATCAAGAAGCCGAATAAAGGAAGAGGAGGGGATGGAGGATCTTTTTTTAACTACACTGTCACAGTGCTTATTGTTTTTATTGTACTTTCTTCGGCTTACTCAATTATTTCAGGACTTACTTCAAGAAAACCTATTGAGATTCCAATCTCTGAACTCTCTACAGATATAAAGTCAGGACTCGTAAAAACAATCGTAGTCAAAGGTGATGCGCTAGATCTGGAATATAAAAATGGAGATAAGAAGATATCTAAAAAGGAAGAAGGTGAGGCTTTACTTCAGACACTTGTAAACTACGGCGTAACAAAACAAGAATTAACTCCTATTGAAATAGATATCAAAAATGAAACTGGTTTAGGCTACTGGCTACTAAACCTTTCTCCAATTCTTTTCCCGATACTTTTTATCGCAGTGTTCATATGGTTCATAACTCGTCAGATGAAAGGTGCTGGAATGCAAGCAATGACTTTTGGTCAGTCGAAAGCAAGAATGATTGACCCAAACGACAAAGCGCAGAGGGTTACATTTAAAGACGTTGCAGGCGCTAAGGAAGCCAAAGAAGAACTAGCGGAAATCGTAGATTTTTTGCGTAACCCTAAAAAGTTTCTCGACATTGGTGCAAGAATACCAAAAGGAATACTTCTTATGGGCGCGCCTGGTACAGGAAAAACTTTGCTAGCGCGAGCAGTTGCAGGTGAAGCAGGTGTAGCGTTTTTCTCTATCTCAGGATCTGAGTTCGTAGAAATGTTTGTGGGCGTTGGTGCTTCCCGCGTGAGAGATCTATTTTTAATGGCGAAGAAAAACGCGCCGGCAATTATTTTCGTAGACGAGATAGATGCAGTTGGAAGAGTGCGAGGTGTTGGTGCTGGTGGCGGAAACGATGAAAGAGAGCAGACACTTAACCAGATTCTAGTTGAGATGGATGGATTTGAACCAAACGAGAAAGTTATAGTAATGGCAGCAACAAACAGACCAGACGTTCTAGACCCAGCACTCCTTCGTCCTGGACGTTTTGACAGACGAGTAACACTAGACCTACCAGATAGAAAAGACCGAGAAGAAATTTTGACAGTTCATAGTACAAAAAAGCCTTTTGCCGAAGATGTAAATCTAAAAGTTATTGCAGAAAGAACTCCTGGATTCTCTGGAGCAGATCTGTATTCACTTATGAACGAAGGGGCTATTCTTGCCGCGCGTGAAAACAGAACAACTATTGCTCAGTACGACTTGATTCGTTCTATCGAGAAAGTAATGCTAGGACCTGAAAGAAAAAGTCATGTACTTTCTAAAAAAGAAAAAGAACTTACTGCATATCACGAAGCAGGTCATGCAGTCCTTGCTTCAATACTTCCATACGCTGATCCTGTTCATAAAATTTCTATAATCTCTCGCGGAAGAGCGGCGGGTTATGTACTGCACCTTCCACTTGAAGATAGAAAACTTCAGTCAAAAAAAGAATTTCTAGATGATATTGCCGTGTCGCTTGGTGGATATGTTACAGAGAAAATGATGTTTGGAGACTTAACTACAGGACCATCGAACGATCTACAAGTTTCTACTGCTTTAGCTCGCGACATGGTTACAAAATACGGAATGTCTGAAATGCTTGGACCTGTTGCACTAGAAGGTCAGGGAGGCAAAGTTTTGTTCGGACGAGGTGTAGAAGAAAAAGAATTTTCACAGAAAGTAGCGGCTGACATAGACAGCGAAGTTTCAAGGATAATGAAAGAAGCACATGACAAGGCAGAAAAGGTAATAAGTGAAAACAAAAAACTTCTTGATGCAATAGCAAAAAGACTTATGGAAACAGAAACTATAGAAAGAGCGGAATTTGAAACAATGTTGGTTAGCAACGGCATTATTCCAAAAAAGAAACTAGATATTGAACATCAAGCATAGTTTGACATTGGTAATAAAAAAGTGCATAGTTTTCCCAGAAGAGAGGAGGCACCGATGGACAGACAGACTGCGATTATGACAGTGAGGACTGTGTTCCAACAGCTTGCAGCTTTTGGGCAGGAAGCTTCACGCGAGGCTTCCAGGGTGAAGGAGTGCTTGGATCTTCTTGAGAACAAGGATCAGCTCCTCACGGGGCGGGAGATCAGGCAGATCGTCGAGGAGGTCGCCGGACTCATGAAGACCGTGCAGGAACACGATGCGGCAGAGAGAATGCCGCACGAAAAAGTTCCTCAAGGAGGTGCTACAACTCGAGAAAAGAAGGAAAGCGTTCACTAGGGTAGGGGCAAGTTGGCCTGTCACCCAAACAGAAAGGCCGGCAATTTCGCCGGCCTTTGTCTTATCTGTGATCCGGCTCGCATTGGGGTCAGGAATAGTTTTTTGCTAAAAACTTTCCCGACCCGGCCTCGCGCCGTCGCGCTCCGGCTCGCACAAGTACGAAAAAATCTGCTACCCAGCAGATTTTGTTCGTCTTGTGCGCCCGCCTGGACTCGAACCAGGGACCCCAGAGGTATAAGCTCTGTGCTCTAACCAACTGAGCTACGGGCGCATTGTTTGCTATAATATTACCATATCAAATTAGCATATATATGGAACAAAATAAACTATGGTTTAAAGCAAAGAGATTTGGATGGGGCTGGTATCCCTGCTCCTGGGAGGGCTGGACGGTTATTTTGCTATATACAATCGTAATAACTATTCACTCAATTAATATTGAGAAATTTGCAACTTCTGGAACAGACGTTGTAATTAATTTTATAATTCCTTTAATGATAAATACTATTTTTTTAATAATCATTTCATGCGTCAAAGGTGAAAAGCCGGGTTGGAGGTGGAAATAGGACAAATCTCTTCCCAAATTTTAATTTAGTGATAGCATTTATCCTTGGAGGCCTTCATGCGTGCACCGTCCATTCCGAGCCATCTGGTTCTGCCAGCGGTCGTCTATATCGTTCTCGGTTCGGCGCAGGCCAAACCTGTGCCGAAGCCCGGTTTTCGTCGTTCGGTGAGGCGCGACACAAACAAAGTCGTCCCCAATCTCCCCACGGTTCGCACCAAGCCCAGGTGTCTCAGACTCTGCGGTCGTCGCATCGTGAACTAGACCTCATCACCCCGCGCCCGGTACCAATTTGGTGCCGGGCGCATGTTCGTTATTCAAAATGTATCTTATCTGTTCTGGTTTCAAAATACTCTCTTATTTTTGGGTACTTTCTAAACTCAGGATCTTCATCTACGATTCTTATTGCCTCAACTCTACTTGTTTCAACCATTTTAATATTTTTAATTCCTTCCATAGCGAGGTCGGAGATGCCCCATTGTTTTCTACCATAGAGTTCTCCAGCGCCACGCTGTGCTAAGTCAAACTCTGCAAGCTCAAAACCGTTTTTAGCAGTTGTTAGTGCTTTCATTCTATCTTTTGTTTTTTGTCCTTTGCTTTCAGCAAAGACATAACAAAATGCCTGGTGGTTAGAACGAATCACACGTCCACGAAGTTGGTGTAGCTGTGATAGTCCAAATCTTTCTGCGCCCTCTATGATAATCATTGTTGCATTGGGCACATTCACTCCCACTTCTACCACAGAAGTTGCAACTAAAATTTTTGTCTTGCCCAAAGAGAATTCATTCATAACTTTCTCTTTTTCTACCGGAGTCATTTTAGAGTGAAGTATTCCAATACTAAACTCCTTGAAAACTTCTTTACCTAGTCTTTCAGCTTCCAGAATTACAGACTTTGCAATAACCGCCATTTCTTTGGTTGGATCCGGTTCGTCTATTCGAGGACAGATAACATACAACTGTCTTCCATTATTTAATTCTTTGCGAATTTCTTCGTAAGTATTTTCTCTTTCTCCAGGCAAAATTACTTTTGTAATTATCGGTTTTCTCCCGTGAGGCATTCCTTCTAGTACAGTAATATCAAGGTCGCCATATACAGTAAGAGCTAGGGTACGGGGGATAGGCGTTGCCGTCATTGAAAGTAAGTGCGGTAGCATTTCGCTCTTTGTTGTAAGTTTTTGTCTTTGGAGAGTTCCAAAACGGTGTTGTTCGTCTATGATAACAAATGCCAAATGCTTGAATGTAACTGACTTTGAAATAAGTGCATGCGTTCCTATAACAATAGGTACTTCGCCATTTGCCACCCATTTTAGTAACTGTGCTTTGGAAATTTTAGTCGGTTTTGTTGGGTCACTCTTAGAAGGAAAGATTTTACATTCACTTCCAGTTATTAGACCTATTTTAATAGGCAGGTGATTGAAATAGCCAATAAAGTTTTCATAGTGCTGTTTGGCCAGGATTTCTGTCGGCACCATATATGCCGTTTGCAGGTTGCCAGTAATTTTTTTACCAGACTTGTCCAAAGGTTGTGCTTTAGTTGCGGCGTATATAGTTGTGGCGGCGACTGCAGTCTTTCCAGACCCTACATCTCCCTCTAAGAGGCGAGACATCGGATAGCCTCGTTTAAAGTCTTCTGTTATGGAAATAATTGCTTCTTTCTGGGAAGTAGTGGCTTCAAAAGGAAAGCGCTTAACAAAATCAATTACATCTTTTGAACTAGTGTCTATTTTGAAACTACTTTTCTCTGACCAAAGTTTTTTCTCTTTTTGTTTTTCGAGTTGAATGAAAAATATTTCTTGGAAGGCAAATCTTTTTCTGGCAGAGAGTCCGTCATCCTCCTTTTTAGGAGCATGTATCCAAATAAACGCAGTGCGGATGTTTGGAAGGTTATATTTTTTCAAAATATTTTCTGGTATTGGGTCTTGTATGGTGTCGAGGATTCCTGTAGCGAATATTTTTTGTATGGTGTGATATATCCAATAAGAAGTAACTCCACGGCTTTCTGGGTAAACAGGGTACATGGTGTGTTCTTCGCCTTGGGCCTTTCCAAAAAGTGAGTCGCCGACTGCGTTCGGTAACTCTTTGACCATTTCTATTTTAGGATTACTCATATACAGTTCATTCTTTCTCTCTGTAACTTTTCCTTCAACACGAACAAGCCCGCCTTCGCGCATCATTTTTGCGATATAAGGTTGGTTGAACCAGACAAGTTTTATTCGACCTGTTTCGTCAGTCACCACAGCCTCTGACATTGGAATCTTTTTTATATAAGCTTTAGAAGTTTTAAGACCGGTAATGGTTCCAAAAACAACAGTGGTGTCGCCCTTGGAAATATTTTCAATATAGTTAACTTCTCCAGTGTCTCCGTATCTGACAGGGAAGTGATATAGCAAATCTTCCACAGTAGAAATACCCATCTTTTTGAGAGCTGTTTTGTGTGGGAGGGTTAGTCTGAATTCTTTTTCAAGCGGGGTAGTCAGATTCATGTTTATTGCATCAGTTTTTTGTAGATCTCGTATTCTGTCATAGCTCCGTTTATGCCACGATGCACAGCTGGCTCCGGGGGAATTTCAAGATACTCGCAAATAGTTTTTAAGCTCCACTTCGGCATTTTATCGTGAGGGATTTTTGCCCAGGCTAGGGTGAAAATATCTATTCGATGTTTATCAAATTTACTTTCTAAACCTACTTTTTTGAAAGCTTGTTCCATAAAACCAAAATCAAAAATCATATTATGCGCACAAAACATACAGCCAATAGTCTTTTCAGAATAAATTTTCATAGCAGTTTCAAGGCCAACTGCATCTTTCCAGTCCTCCTCGTTATAACCATTTACTTGTAATGCTATCGGATCTGCATTTTCAATATGCTCGGGCTTTATTTTTATGTCTATTGTGTCTAAAATTTCAAAAGTTTGGTCATCAAATATCACTGTACCTATTTCAACAATTTCGTGCTTTTCTGCTGAGAGCCCTGTGGTCTCTACATCTGTTATTGCTATTTTCATATACCTATTATATCAGTATTACAAAAAAGACCCGCAAGGGTCTTTTAGATGAGAATTCTAAATTATCGAGTTACAGATATTGCTGGTGTTCCAGGAATTGAAGTTTCAGTTAGGGCTTGAGGAGCTGAAACAGTTACTCGCCCTGTTGGGTTTACACTAACCTCGTAACCAGTTCCTGGCGCTGTTGGTCCAATAGGGTCTAGAGGAAGTGAAGAAATATATGTGGGGACTAGACAACCAAGGTCAGCAGTAACAGTAGTAGTGTCTGCGGCCATAGTCGTATTAATAACTGTTGCAGTGGTTGGTAAAGGTCCACATGTATAAGTTGTTCCTCCAACAGTAAATACTCCTGCGAATATACCCTTATTATCTGCCAGTCTCTGTCCAATTGCATTCAACATGGCATTAGCACCAGCCTGTCTTTGTGTATTTCTAGCTTGAGCAAATTGTTTTGCTGGGTTTATAGCAATAACAACTATAGCAGCCAAGATCGCAATAATCCCGATAACGACTAGGATTTCAATAAGTGTAAATCCGGACTCTTTACTTTTTAATTTGTTCATTAAATTAATTTTTAACTTATAATTTAGTGATACTCTACACCTAGTGTATTTTTCAGCAAGTTGACTGAGGTCAATAATAAAGTTCTTGTTTTTAGTATGAATTTGGCACTTCATTTACAGAAACTATTTCAATATTTAAGTTCGGTAATGTTGGTTGTGTATTTAGGATCGGTCCAGTATTTATGTCATTAAAATTTACGACAACATTTAAAATCGTATAAGATTCACGAACTACACCCTGAGATTTTATTGTTACTAATCCTAAGGTGGGGTGATTCAGTTGTATAGGGAAAATATGACAAGTTCCTATGCTAGTTGTTGTAGTCGAATTTCCTGTATATGTTGGATCGGTCAGAAGTTTTGCTATTGCTTGTTCAACACAACCTTCAGCAAGCCCCATTGCTTGTTCTTTGGCTTCTGTGCCAAGAATGTTGAAGCGGGCATACCAACCAGAGGTGCCTTGTTCGACGGTCATTACTAACAAAATAATAGAGATGATTATCGTCGCCATTAAAGCAATGTAGCCATTTTGTCTGTAGGCTTTTTCCATAAATATAGCCGAATACTATACCTAACTTTTTGTATTTCAAGTTGACAATTCATGCTAAAAGTTTAGAGTTTTGTGGGGGTGGTGGCATGAATTCACAACTAGGCAAGTTTGGCCGTTATGCGATACCTGTAGCGTTACTGCTGCTGTGTATTGGTGTGGTGTTCCAGAACCTAATCTTCTGGATAGTCGGGCTGGTCACGCTCGGGCTTTATATGCTCAGTGTCCTCCTGATGAAGTGACAGACCGGCCGATGTGCCGAGACCGCAGACCCGGTCTCGAGTCGCTCGAGCCGGTTTTCTGCTACCAAATTTGCATTACCGTAAGAAATAAATTTTTAGAGCCTCCGCAGGCCAAAAGCATGGTTCCGTCAAGGTGAGAAGTGATGTTATCACTTCGTAAAACCTTGAACGTCTTGAAGATGTGAAAGGTGTACTGTTCCTGTAAGGAAAACCGTTCTTGACGGATTGGCCGAGGACTAGCCAAAAAGACCCGCTGGGGTCTTTGAGGGAAGCGATAAAAATATATTTCTGGAGGTTTTACTCAGAACTCTCACTTTCACCACCACTACTAGCAACAACGGAACCTCCGTTTTTATCTAGTCCTGCTCGGATTTCCTTCAAAATACTTTCAGCAACTTTTTTGTTAGCTTTGTCTTTCAAGAATTGTCTTGTGGCATCGTATCCTCGCCCTAGTTTTTCTTCGCCGTAGCTGTAAGAAGTTCCAGACTTTGAAATGATTCCCATCTTTTCACCAAGAGCAATAAGTTCGCCCTCTCGAGAGATACCTTCGTTGTACATTAGATCGAACTCTGTTTGTTTGAATGGGGCAGCGACTTTGTTTTTAACAACTTTCACTCGGATTCTTCCTCCCATAATTT
>JACCDV010037602.1_pt1 | contig 29757 bp, 32 predicted proteins | sample 7446131 | NCBI WGS metagenome assembly JACCDV01 (sample SAMN15323448, study PRJNA562643) | freshwater metagenome | isolation source: river surface water | place: USA:Blue River Watershed | collected 2017-08-17 | reverse complement strand
TGGCACCGCATAGGTTGGCGCCGCCACCAGCGAAAGACCCAGCGACACCACCATCACCCTACCAGCCACTCCCGCAGCATCCTTAGCCGCCACATCGCGCTTCTTTGCTCATCGCCCGGCACTTGATGGCGTGTTGACAGTCACCGGGCTCTGAGGCTCCAGTGTGTGCGCCCAGTATGCCGACCTGATTGAAACGACATTTCCCCATCATACATTGGCCTCGACAGGGTGGATCGTTATCGCCGGTTGCCGGATCAGGTCTGTGTGAAATCGAGCACGTTGCGGGGTTGAACTCTGGACCTGCCGGTTGTATGGTGCCTTCAGACTCATTCACCCAGAGCTCATCGGGTAGGTGAGCAACCACAGGCTCATCTGCGCTGTCCGGATCCTCCTAGGAGGGTGAGGCTGTTGGGCCTGATGGGATGAGTCGCGGTCATGTGACGCAGACATTGTTACTCCATCTGTCCACCTTCTCACAAAGGAGCGTATTCCATGGCAGAGGTTACTGAACAAATCACGAAAGCTCTCGAACATTTCAAGCAGCAGCGCGATGAACTGCAAGTGCAGTTGCATCTAGCGAAGGCAGAAGCGAAGGACGAATGGGCTCGGCTGGAGACTCAGTGGGACGAGATCAAGCCGAAGCTGGAGGCCGCGCGGGAAGAAGTGGGGAAAACAGCTGTGTCTGTCGGCGATGCACTGAACCAGGCGATCGAGGAATTGAAGAACGGGTATGAGCGGCTGCGGAGCCGACTCTGAACATCCAGCGGGTTATTCTGCTTTAACCTAGGCCATCCGTGTTTCGGTGCGAGGATTTGGACATGGTCGGGTGAGCTGTTAAGAAAGTCTGCGAGGTGTGGACTTGTTCAGAGGTAGGCAAAACTTCTGAACAGGTCCTCTCGTCACCGAGCCGTCACCGCTTGTGTGACCCATCCTGTGGTTTCTTGCCGATGGGCGTCTTCCCTTCGCCCACGGCGATTCCTGATTCCGGTGTCTGGGTAATCACGATTTCCAGTCGTCGGTTCTTGTTCTTGCCTCTGTCTGTATCATTCGTCGTCATCGGTTTGCTGTCCCCATAGCCCATGGCTTTCACGCGGTCACTCTGAAGCCCCCCGCTGATCAGGATCTGGACGGCATAGTCAGCCCGGGCTCGAGAGAGTTCCAAATTATCGCGAAAGCCCTTACGTAGGTCGGATCGAAACGGGGCATTGTCGGTATGTCCGGCTACCTCGATCCCCTGGTATCGGGATCCGTGCAAGACGGCGCCGATCCGTTCGAGTAAGGAGGTGCCACCGAGGGTGACCGTCGCGTCACCGGTGGAGAAGAGATCACTATTGGCCAGTGCCAGGGTCAATTTATTGCCTCGCTGCCTCACGGTGACGCTGCCCTTCTTCAGTTCGGGCTGTAGAAGACTTGCCAGGCTCTCACTGATTTTGCGGAGGTCGCTATTCCCGATGAGCGTGAGCGTTTCTTCCTCGTCAGTGGTGTCCGCATTGGGCCCGAGCAGGGTGGATGCCGAGAGTGTCTTATCGATCGACTGGAGCGACAGGGCGGGAGGAGACTCGTCCTGTGTGGCCGCTGCGTCGGTCTGTTTTGACGCATTGGTGTTGCCAGTGGCGTTCAACTCAACATCCACCAGCATTTGTTTGGTGCGAGCGAGTTCTGCCTCCTTCGCCACGAGTTGAGGACTCACGTCGGCGAACTTTTGACTGACTTGTTTCAGCTCATCCTTCACCTGCGTCAACTCGTGCTCTTTCTTCACGATCAGTTGTTCCGCGTCCGTGGCCCGGCGTTTGGCCTGGGCCAGTTCCTGTTCCCGTCCTGAGGACGCCATTTGCAGCTCAATCTCGGCCACACGGCGCTTTGCCTGTGCCAATTCCTGCTCTTTCCCGGCCAGCTGTTGTTCGACGTCGGTGACGTGGCGCTTGACTTGGACCATGTCCTGGTCTCTTTTTGCTGTCTGTTGTTCGGCGTCGCTGACGCGGCGTTTGATCTGGATCAGCTCCTGCTCTTTCCCCGCCGTTTGTTGCTCGGCCTCGTTGATGCGGCGCTTAGCCTGGTTCAGTTCCAGCTCTTTGTTGGCCGTCAGCTGTTCCACTTCGGCGATGCGGCGCTTGGCTTGCGTGAGGTCCTGGTCCTTCTTGGCCGTCAGTTGTTCAGCTTCGGCGATGCGACGCTTGGCCTGAACCAGTTCCTGCCCCTTTGCCGTCGCCGCCATCTGTTGCTCGATTTCGGTCACTCGGCGTTTGGCTTGGTTCAGGTCCTCGGTTTGTGCGGCGAGATCGTCCCGAAACTTCTTGGAATTCTCGATGGCATTCGACCGCAAGGCGGTGATTTCCGTGTCCTTGGCATGGAGCTGCAGTACGAGTTCACCGATGCGTTGCTTGAGCTCTTCGATCTTCTGCCTGGCTGCCTGGAGAGTGTTTCTGGCCACGCTGAGTTCGTCTGAGGACTGGCTGTCTCCCGTTCCCCGGAGTGCGTCGTCCTCGACCCTGTAGGCCAGAGTGGGGTTTGAGTCAGATGCGGTTAACCGCGATCCATGCCAGGTTCCGTACGATGACACAAGTAGAGGAGTCCAGGTCTTTTGAAGACGATCCTGTTGAATCTCTGAGGATGGATGCCTGGTCATCAGTTGAGCGGCGGCAACCGAAACGGTAATCGTTCCGTAAAGCAGCGAAATGGAGAGCAGCGCACAGGTAGAGAGTTTCACAAGCATGATTGACCTACCCAAAGGGATACAGTGTGGTGATGACACATAGATTGGCGCCTTTCTCACGCACCTCACCGCACGGATGTGGTTATGGACTCCGCTCAGAAATCACAGGCGGCAGGACTCATGGTGCCCACTGTCAATGACGGCGCCGTCCCCTCTGATATGAAAAACAGAGCAAGAGGGGAGAGGATCCTAGCGCCTTCCAGATTCACTTTGCAACGGGTGTGTGAGGCGGAATCGGTTGCTCGTCACAGGTTGAGGGGGCATGAAGTGCATGCCGCCGGGTGCCCATATTTTGTGCGTCGGGCTCTCGACGTGGACGATCTGGAATCCGAAGGGGGACGATAGTCTGTAGGGTAATGGCGCATACGTTTGTTTATCAATATTGTCGCAACTTATTCGTGGGTTGAAGGGCACGACCGCAACAAAGTCGATGCACCATGTTGATGAGCATGGAGGCACTCGCTCCCGCCTTGAATCTGGGCGGTGAATCTCGCTAGACTGCGCCCGCTCACCTTGTTCTGCGTCTTCGGAGGGTCTGCCATGGTGGTTCGTGCGTTTCTTCCTGTCTGCCTTATCGTCGGAGTGCTGGTCTTGGTCGGGCTGTGTCCAACAGCGGCCGCCGACCAACCACAGCAGCTGAAGGCTGCCTGTGAGCGAGGGACACCCGCTGCCTGTAACGCGCTTGGTTTACTGCATATGAAGGGCGAAGGGGTGAAGCCAGACGAGTCACGAGCTGCCGCCATGTTCAGAAAAGCCTGTGAAGTCGGTGATCCGAATAGCTGCTCCAATCTCGGGGTGTTGTACGCTGAAGGGACGGGCGTTCCACAGGACGATGTGCAAGCCGTGGGCTTCTCGAGGAAGGCGTGTGACGGCGGAGATGCACGGGGTTGTTACAACCTTGGGGTGATGTATGCCGAGGGAACAGGCGTTCAACAGGACGATGTGCAGGCATCCGATTTCACTCGGAAGGCCTGTGATGCTGGCAATATGAAGGGCTGCTACAATCTGGCCGTGATGTATGCCTCAGGAACCGGAGTACAACAGGATGAGGTGCAGGCCGCCGATCTTTACAAAACAGTCTGTGAGAGTGGGAACGCGAGAGGCTGCTACAATCTTGCCGCGATGTATGCAGCTGGAGCGGGAATCCAACAGGACGATATTCGAGCCGCCGAGTTCTACCGGAAGGCTTGTGACGGAGGTAATGCACGAGGTTGTTACAACCTGGGTGTGATGCATGCCGAGGGGACGGGGGTCCCTCAGGATGAGTTCCAAGCCGCCGATTTCTACCGGAAGGCCTGTGACGGCGGGAGTGCCAGGGGCTGCTCCAATCTTGGCTCAATGTATGCGGCGGGCAATGGGATTAAGCAAGATGATGTGCGTGCCGCGACGCTCTATCGGAAGGCCTGTGACGATGGCGACGCCAAGGGTTGCATCAATCTCGGGGTGATCTATCAAGTCGGACGGGGCGTCAAATCAGATGACACGGAAGCCCTCAAGCATTATGGAAAAGCCTGCGATCTCCGAGAGCAGAAAGGCTGCTCCTTCTATGCCAAGTTGAAGACGGGAAGGCGGTGAGGTACTGTGGGCTCAGGACCGGCAGGTGTTGAGCATGGTCTGTCGAGGTTCAGCCAGAGTGACGACGGTGGTCAGCGTCTGATCACATTGTCCAGGTTCTTCATCTGCGGTCTGGTGCCGTGGGATTGTCCGAATAGTTTTCCTGTAGCCTCTTGACGGGACGGTCACCCGATTTAAGTCTCACCTCCGTACAACCTCACGTAGTGCTGGTGTTCGATGATCGCCAATGGATTATGTCAGGCCAGCTCTGTAGATCAGTAGGTTGATCTGGTGATACGAATGCGGCTGAGTAGAGTGGAAGGGTTGCGTGATCACAGTTTCAGGTAAGGGGAGCCTCATGGTATTGCAGAGACGATTGATGACGTGGTGTGTGGGTGTGACCGCATGCGTGTGTTGTGGTGCCGATGTCTTTGCACACGAGCCTCTGACCGCGTCGCCGTCCGGGATCTCGGAGGTCCGGGCCGTGGTCGAGCAAGATGTTGCTTGGGATGCCATTGAGTGGACAGAACGACGCTACAAGCTTGAGGCGGTAGGGTTCAAGGCACGGAATGAAACCGGCTGGGATTGGTGGGGGAGTGATGAGGTGATGGTCGGGACGGAAGATTCGAAAGGCTGGACCGTTTCAGCTGAGCTGAGGGGTGTCGATTCCGGAGAATTCTATTCCTTTGCTCCAGTTCGGGGCTGTGTTGTTGCCGTGCGCCCGGGGATTGTTGTCTTGGGAAAGACGTCGGTCTGCAATGAGGCCGGTGAGCCTGCTCCACTGAGTTTTGGGGTGGAGCTGTGGGAAAAGGATGTGTTGGGGTGGCGGACTGGTTTCTGCAAAGCGTTGCCTCCCGGGAAGGGTCTGCATGCCGGGCCCCATTGTGCGGACGATGGAAGTGGTGCGGATTTTATTGGTCGTGCTCGGGTCGACCTTTCCGCCCTGGACCTTGAAGCCGTGTTGCCGAATGTCGGTGATGAACATATCGAGACCGTTGTGTTGAGCCCTTGTCCCAGCGGCGAGGTATGCAGTGATGCCGATTTACCGGACTACAGTTTCACGTTTCGCGTGACACGTGTGCGCGACGCGCGGGTTGAGCTGCGCTCGTTACTCGATGAGACGATGCACAGGACGGGTGCGCGTTCGGAACTGGAGGCCATCGTGACCGGCCTGCGCTCCTTGCGCGCACCGAGTCCTCGACAGGTGGAGCCGAATTTGCCCAGGTAGGTCGAATGAGCCAGGCGCCACTTATGAACTGGCAGAGACTGTCCAAACAAGCGGAGCCACCTCTGAATGCCAGCAGAACATTATCGTGACCTGTCAGTTTTGAATCTGTTTCTCATATTGTCCCAGAGCAGAGGTGGAAGGACGGATTCCAGAATCCTGAACGATTCCTTCATGCTTGTTTCTTGAGCGGGCGGATATGAATATCAGTAACTTCTGCCGTACGCGGCAATGCCAGTGCGCCGATGACCATACTGGCGATGTCCTCGGGCTGGAGAAGCGACTTAGGATCATAGGGTCGCATTGCCTGGCGATATAGCTTCTCTTGCATGGCTGAAGCGGTTTGTCCTGCAAAGACAGTCAACACGCGTACCCCTTCGGCGTTGACCTCATGACGAAGGGTGTCCGCCAAAGCTTTCAATCCATGCTTTGTGGCTGCGTACTGGCTGATGTTCGCCTTGGTCTGCAGCCCCATGCTCGAATTGATGAAGACCACTTGCCCCTGGCAGATCGTGAGTTGCGGTAGCAGGCCACGCGTCAATATATAGGGTGCTCTGAGATTGATCCGGTACTGAAGGTCAAAGCTCCGTACCGGGGAAGAGATGATGTCACCAATGACGATTTCTCCGGCGGCATGGACCAAGATGTGCAGGCGTGGGATATCCTGCTGAAGTCGAAGAATTACACGAGAAAGGTCCTGCTGAGAGGACAAATCAGCCCGATAGATACGAACTTTTGGTGAAGTACGAGATGCCGATCTTGCCATGCTACGCAGGCGAGGTTGGTCGCGACCGAGAAGGCACACCGAGGCACCGTTCCTGGCTAGACCAATCGCAATCGCGCCACCGATTCCGCGACTTGCTCCTGTCACGAGTGCCGTCTGTCCTGTGAGTATTCCCATGATAGATATTCCTCTATGAGCAGCTAGTCTTACCGAGTTGATTCCAAGCAGGTAAGGTCTGTTGTGAGCTAAAGGCTCTAGGTGCTAGCGAAGGGACCGACTGATCGAGAAGGGTTCTTCGCATGCCGTAGAGTGGCTTCCAATTGATCGAATTGGGCAAGGAGGTGCTCGCTCCAGCACCCAGGTCTGAGCCCGACGTAGCAGGGATGACGATTATGTTTGAGGCGGATGAAAGATGGAGGTCTGGAGAAGTCGGCTGCCGGAAGGAGAGGGCTCTGTTTCTATTGAGGGGAACGTTGATATGTTCGTGTGTTCAGTTGCCTGGGCAGGAATTGTATAGCCCTCACTGGCAGATTCAATCGACAGATCTGCCGTGATCAAACTGTTGAGGGTCATAGGTGATCCCAGTATTTGTGCAAGTACGCACAGACAAAGTGCCACAACCAGAAACATTGAACCCACTCCATAAGACTCAGTGGCAACAGTTGACAAGATAAGTGGACCCATGGCTAGCAACATACTTGATCTGGGGAGGGGTGATCAAGCGGCTCGCGGCTTCTTCTGCATGGGCCACATGAGAATCGATTTTTCGAAGAGTCTCTCACCGATGTCCGGGCTGATCGAATGCTTGCGCGCATCGCAGCTACGATAAGATATGAGATATCAGACAGAGGAGGTCGAGCTCCCTCAGTATGGTCTGTTAACCAATGAGATCTGGGTTGTGCCGTACCACCGACAAGCCGTTGTCTCTCGTCGCAGGTTGAAATGGGGGGGGGGTGGAAAGCCCTCTATAAACGCCGTCGAGCTTATGGTACGGTATTTCTCCCCCCCGGAGGAAACATAATGATATTCAGACGACCAGAGCTCGAAAAGGACAATCCAATTGCTCCAGAGCCGTATGTTGGACCACGGCGTCGCCTCGCCATGGCCCGTGCAGCTGCAGCCGGGAAATCTGCTGAGCCTGATGATGTGAGGGAGGCGTTGCGGGTCTTGGCGGAGGCAGCGGCTCAGGTGGTGAAGCGTCTCTCCAACAGGCGGAACCCCGATGAAGACCTGGAGACGCTCCAAAAAGCCGTTGCTCAAGCCGAGCGCACATTAGCGGTCCAAGAATGCCCCCCACCGCCGAGTAGGCTGAAGATCTGAGCATTCACGAAGAAAGCAGGATGATCAGTTTAGACAGGCCGGAAAAGCGCCACTGTTCAGTATCCGCGAGTGTATGTGTGGCCCTCAGATCATCGAACTTCGTGGATGATCATCAGAGGGATAGCGGCTCGCGTGTCGTATGAATAGGGGAGTGATACGACGCTCGGGAACGGGGCTTGGCGTTCAACAGGGAGTGCCTATGAAGTCGGGGCAAGCTGGCAAGGGCCGTGAAAGACAGCTCGGTGTCCAGCGGAGAACATGCAAGGGTTTCTTTGGTGCGTTTCTATGCATCATACTCTCGGGTTGCGGGACGATGAGTGGGTTCGCTTGTGGTGAGGGGGGGCAACGTGCCGTTCAAGAAATGGTCTATTTCGGAACCGACACACCGTCGGGTTCAGTCACGCCGGAAGATTGGACAAGATTTCTCACTGATACGGTGACACCGCGGTTTCCGGAAGGACTTTCCGTCTGGCAGGCGTCCGGTCAATGGCGGGCGGCGTCAGGTGTGATGGTGAACGAACCGACCTATATTCTCAGTCTGATCCGTCCAGAGAACGCTACTACAAACAAGGCGATGCAGGATATTCTCTCTTCCTACAAAACTCGCTTTCATCAAGAAGCAGTGCTCCGTGTGTCCTCTGCTGTCTGCGCGTCACTCTAGCCCGCATTATTCATGACAGTTCGTGGCGAAATCGCGGAGCCAGGAGGTCCTGAGGCGTACTCGTGCCGTACGTCGAGGGACCGAGGGGCGAGTCCACCGCCCAAAGGCTTGTCGCCGCAGCGGGTCGGCGATTGCAGCAGAAGTGCTCATGAATAATGCGGGCTAGATCCTTGCCGGTTCCGAACTTGGGCTCTCGCTAGAAATTAACGGGCCGGAATATCCGTACTCCCCATCTTCTGTGTATAACCTTGTGTGTAAGTCTTGCAACCAGGTCTGGAGAGTGCGAATCACGCGTAGCATTATCAAAGTGCCTATTATTTAAGCATCCGCCTCTTCGCAATCGAACCCCTAGGAATAGTGGTTCAATGAGTAGTTTATGAGTTTCTTGCGCATTCCTAGAAAGCTGTCAGGAGTTATCCCCTTTATAAGGCTGATGTCCATACTATTCCCAGTCTGCTGACTGGATATCCACAGGTTGTGAAGTTTTCTGGGGATGGCGTTCTTGTTGTCAGGAGCATTGTTCTGTATCTGTCAAGGGGTGACTGAAGGAAAGATGGCTCTAGCGAAGATTGTAAAAAGCCCTGAAGCACAGTCGCATGCCTGTGACAGATCGGATCTTGTTTGTAGACATGATCGCTGGGCCGGTCCACATCATTCACGGCCAACCGTCATAAGCTCAAGTGCGGGTTACCTCTTTTCTCGAAGTGCGGATCGTACACGATCGATTGTGTGTTGAAGCGTTACCCCTGTGAGATGGACAGGGGGATGTGGTACGCGCCACACCGGTTCCAGTGGGGCGGGATCATCCGGCAGTCTAGGAATCACATGCCAATGGATGTGGGGGAGCTGATTCCCTAGGAGTTCATAGTTGATCTTTTTTGCGTGGTAAGTCTCGGATAAGGCGCCGGCTACATGGCTGACTTCTTCGATCAGCTGAACACGTTCAGGTGGCGTTAATTGGAACAGTTCGGTGACATGCCGGTGAAAGACCAACACCGTCCATCCAGGAAAGAACTGATCTTCGTGCAGATAGGCTTTGGACAATCCAAGATCTTCAAGAAAATGGTCTGGACGGGGCCACGTGCCCCTACAGGCTGTACAGGGTGACTCACTCACGGCTTGGTGGCTTTCTTCCACTCCTCTTCCGTCAGGACTCCTTTCTTGATCAGCAGCTGAATCAGCGTATCAAGGGTCTTGCGGTTGGCAGCTGCACCAGGTTCCTGGGGTGCAGGAGTGGAGAGTGAGCCTCCCGGACGCTTTGCGTCGGGCAACACCCGTTTTTGTCCAAAGACCTTAAACGACGGGGTAAACACTGCGACATAGTCTCTATTTCGGATGCGTATGCTGGCCGGCAGACTGTTCGACTGTGGAGTGAGGTCTGGTGAAGATCCCGGCGGGATATGAAAGTAGGGTTTCCCGTCACCAGTCTGGCCGTCTTGGTCCAGGACATCGAATCGCTTCAGGAATGATTCCCCGGTCAATGCTTCGTGGTCCTCACCTGCGAGATTGGTGATCTTGTCGAGGACGATCACCAAAGAATCGCCGGTGATCGTATCCGGTGAAAGGTTTCTGACACTGATGTCATACCGGTATTCACTGGAAAAGTTATCTCGGCTTTTCAACGTCACCAGAACCTGGACTCGTCCGGTGAGATCTGTCAGCTGATCCGGGGCGGCGGCGACGGCGTCCATTGGTGCCGTTACTATGAGGGCAATCCCGATGAGCCCACCGCGTCGTAACCAACTCATCATTCTGGTACCGTTCACTGGTGAGTATGGTCCGAGCATAACAGACCGGGAAGTATTGAGCGAGCCGATTCCTCTTCGAAGTCGCCTTGACAGTTTCTTCCTTCCGACGATATTCTCCCCAGCATCTGCATCATCCCGTGGGTGTATCTATCAGGCATGGCACGATCTGTTCCTTCCCGATTACAGGCGCCAGAGATTTCACGTTCGCTCGTGAAAGCCTTGATGAGTCTGTACGACTATCCTCATCCCCTTCACCATGATCGGATCATCCGTGGCTACGACTGCCCCCATGCCGTGCGGACGGCGACGATGTGTGTGGCTGTCGCCGTGCGGTTGGGACACCCTGATGATCGGGTCCGGCTCTATCATGTGGCTTGTTTGCTGCACGACCTCGGCCGTGCAGGTCTGGATCGACGACTCTTTGGCACGATCTGGTCGTGGGCGAAACAACGGGGCATTCCCACGAGACCTCGAGAATGGCGAGCCGTTCATCCGCATACAAGGTATGGTCGTGAGACGGAGGCGTTCGTGTCGCGCTATCGAAAGGACCTGGCGGCTGCGGGAGTGCTGCTGGATCGCTGGGCGATCGAACAGGTTGAGATGAGGTTGGGATATGCCAGGCGCCTGGCTAGACGGTTACGGGCGGTGAGGCCGACGTTCACGAAGCTGGGGGTGGGCTGGCAACCGTGGATGAAGCAGGTGATGCTGTACTACTATTATCCGGAACGGTTAGCCAAGGCACCCTCATGGGTGAAACAATTAGCGGAAGTGCTTGTGGCCTGTGAGCAATTTGAGGCCTACAGTAACCAGCGTCGAGGACGTGACTATTATGCCAGGAGTAAAGAGAGCTTGGCAGAGGCGTTTGCGTATCTGGGTAAGTTGGAGCAAGAGGGGATCCTCAGTGACGAGGTTGTAGCTGCCGTGCGAGGATTGACGGCTGAAGGGGCCTTTGACTCGATTCTTGAGGCAGCGCGAGGTGAACCGCTGACTCGGCATGACCGCCGGTACCTCCGCAATCTTACCGCCTAGGAGTGTCTGATGGCCGTTCGGACTGTAACGCTGACCATTCAAATGGCCGGGGGGACTCAGATCGAAAACGTCACCAAGTCCATCGTTGCTGCCGTGGCAGAGGCGAAGCTTCAGGCTGGAATTGTGACGGTCTTCGTCAAGCACACGACTGCGTCCGTGATGATCATTGAGGATGAACCAGGGATCCGCGCCGACACGCACACGTTTTGGGACCGTCTCATCCCGGCAGATCCCCGTTGGCGACACAATACGGTCAATCCGGGAGAAGACAACGGTCACAGTCACCTTCGCGGGCAACTGCCAGGGCCTTCTGTCACGATTCCGTTTACTGCCGGATCGCTGCTGCTTGGAACTTGGCAGCAGGTCGTGCTTGTCGATTTTGACACGCGTGCGCGAACCCGTGAACTGGTCCTACAGGTATTAGGTGAATAGCCCACTCGGATATTCTTACCTGTTCCTCGTCACTTTCTTGCTGAGTTCAACAGTGGTTGCGGCGGACTGGGGGAAGCCGCTGGGGGCCATCTATGACGGCCCTGAAGGAAGACCGCGTGCTGTGACGCCTGCATCCTCGGAGCTTGGTGCCGATGAGCGAACGACGATCACGGTCTTTGAGCGAGCGACGAAGTCCGTGGTATTCATCTCCAATACCGCCATCCAGCAGGATATTTGGTCCCTCAATGTTATGGAAGTGCCGCAGGGATCTGGATCCGGGTTCATTTGGAGCAAGCAAGGGCACATCGTCACGAACTTTCATGTCATCTATGGAGCTGATGCGATCAAGGTGACCTTGGCGGATCGGAGTGAACATCAGGCTAAGTTGGTTGGGGCCGATCCCGATCATGATTTGGCGGTGCTTCAGATACAGATTTCGGACGGCCAGGTGGAGCCGATGGCGATCGGCTCCTCTCATGATTTGCGAGTTGGACAAAAAGTACTGGCGATTGGAAATCCATTTGGGCTCGATCACACTCTGACGACGGGCGTCGTCAGTGCATTGGGCCGGACCATCAAATCAATGTCCAATCGAACGATTGAAGGGGTGGTCCAGACTGATGCCGCGATCAACCCGGGCAACTCTGGTGGGCCCCTGCTCGATAGTGCCGGGCGGTTGATTGGTGTCAATACGCAGATTGTGAGTCCGAGTGGGGCCTATGCCGGTATTGGATTTGCGGTTCCGGTCGATACCGTCAATCGTATCGTTCCTGAACTCATCAAGTACGGGAAGCTCATCCGCCCAGGCTTGGGGGTCTCTTTGGTACCAGATGCCATGGCGAAGCGATGGGGAATCAAAGGAGTCATCATCGGTAAGGTGACGCGCGGGGGTGCTGCGGACCGCGCCGGCCTGAAGGGAGCCCGCGAAACGATGACGGGACAAATCCAACTGGGTGACATTCTTGTCGCAGTCTCCGGAAAAACTGTGACCACCATTGACGACCTTATGGATGCGATGGAAGAACACAAGATCGGTGACCACGTTACCGTGGAAATCCTCCGTGGCAACCGCCGCGAAAAGGTGTCGGTCACGCTACAGGCCGTCAACTAGCGGGGCGGTAATTCACGACATGTGTATGGTAGGATCACTCAATTCTGTTTGGTAAAGGACTGTCTATGAGTGATCGTAGTTCTTTTGATCAGGGGACGCAGCATGACCGGAGCGATGAGCCGTCGCTGAAGACCGGGACGGATCCGCTCGAGTTGATTGAACAGTGTCTTGCCTCTTTCTCGGACGGTGATCCTCGGCAAAAGCTGCTGTACAAGCTGCGGCATGCCGTGATGCTGTCTCAAACTGCTTCTCAGCAACGCGAGGTGGAGTTCAAGAAGGTGAGCGAGGTCGTGGCCAAGCTCACGGCTCCAGCCAATCGGATCGGCACCTTGCTTGAGATTCCGGCTCCGGGTCTCGCCCGTATCGTCGTCGGTGGGGCAGAGTATTATGCCAACGTGGATCCTCGCGTGGCTGATACTGACCTGCGGATCGGCACCCAGATCTTGGTCAATGAAGCCTATGCGGTCATTCGTACGCTGGGGTATGACCGAAACGGGCCCATTTTGAAACTAGCTGAAACATTACCGGACGGTCGGTTGCGGTTTGAACAGGATATGGGCCGGCAGTCGTTGATTTTGCAGCGTTCGACGGATTTGCTCAGTGTCGAGCTCAGTGCGGGGGACCACATTCGAATCGACCCCAGTCTCCGCATAGCTCTTGAGAAATTGGTGGATCGGAAGACCAGCCGCCATGTTCTGGATGAAACACCCACGGTCACCTGGGAACAAATCGGAGGACAGAGCGAAGCGATCACTGCGATTCGTAAGGCGATTGAATATCCACTCGTGCATGCGGAGACGTTCGAACGGTTCAAATTTTCTCAACCAAAGGGTTTTTTGCTCTACGGACCACCTGGCTGCGGGAAGACGCTGCTTGGTCAAGCCGCTGCCGGTAGCTTAGCCAAGCAGCTCAGCGAATTGAAGCCGGGACAGGTACCAGGGATGGATAATCGTCCGCCAGTGACGAGTGGGGCATTCCTTCATGTTAAAGGACCAGAAATTCTCAATATGTGGCTTGGAGAGTCAGAGCGGATGGTTCGAGATCTCTTTGAGCAGGCTCGGGCTCGACGAAAGGAAGGGGCTCTGCCCTTCATCTTCATCGACGAGGCGGAGTCGATTGTGGGGACGCGGCGTGCCATGCGATCCTTCAATATCTCAAACACGCTCGTCCCGATGTTTTGCAGCGAAATGGATGGGATCGAGTCGTTACGGGATGTCGTCATCATTCTGGCCTCCAACCGACCGGACCTGATCGATCCGGCTGTGCTGCGTCCCGGTCGAATCGATCGGAAAATTAAAGTCGGTCGGCCAAACAAGGCTGCCGCAGCCGAGATTTTGAAAGTCTATTTGACGGCGGATCTTCCACTCGACCCCAAGTTGGTGAAGGACCGCGGGGGTGAGCGGGTGCCGGCGGTGGTGTCGCTTGTCGAAGACATTATTGAGACGATCTTCCGTCGAACGGAAGAAACCCGTCTCCTCTCGATCAGGCTGAGAAGTGGTCAGAGTACGGTGCTGTACCGCGGCGATCTTGTCAGTGGGGCAATCCTGGCGTCGATCGTTCAACGGGCGAAGGAAAAGGCGATCGATCGTACGGTTCAGTCTGGGCAGCCGGCAGGATTGCTGGAAGAGGATCTCCGTGGGGCTGTGTCGGAGGAATTTCGAGAGGGTGACATGTTACCGCCTGACGATGCCGCCGAGGAATGGCTGAAACTGCTCGATCATCATCCGGAGCAGGTGGTCGGTATTTCGTCCTTCCGGCGAGGCCGTCAGGCTGAAGAACGGCTCACCAGTCAGATCATCTAAGGATGTGAACGGTCGGAAACTGATTGGTCAGGCACGATGAGCGAGTCTGATCGTCGTTTGACATTTTCCTTTTTTCTTGTCACTCACTATGCGTCTTTTTGGAATTGAGACCGAGTACGGTATCACACGCGATGATGTACCGGACATGGATCCGGTGGTCGAATCAATGGAACTCGTGCGTGCTCATCTGGCCGCCTCTTTCGAGCGGCGGTGGGATTATGCCGGTGAGGATCCACATGAAGATGCGCGCGGTTTCCGAGTCTCGGGCTTGCAACAGGATAAAGAGGAAGATGAGTTTGCACGACGCGATGCCCATCGCCCCTTTTCGTTCCATGACATGAAAAGCGACCTTGTCTTGCCGAACGGTGCGCGATTCTACAACGACCATACGCATCCGGAATACTCGACATCCGAATGCCGAACGCTTCGCGATCTGGTGGCGCAGGATCGAGCAGGAGAACGGATCGTCCACCGTGCGGCTCAGCGGCGTAACGAGGGACTTGGTGGCGCGCATGTTCGGCTCTACAAAAACAACACGGATTTCCACGGCCACAGTTATGGATGCCACGACAATTACCTTGTGCCCAGGGCTGTTCCCTTTCAGGTCTTGGTGGCCGGCATGGTGCCGTTTCTTGTAAGTCGGCAGGTCGTGGCCGGTGCAGGGAAGGTCGGGACCGAGGCACAAGAAGCGCCGTATGTTCCAGGGCCGTACCAAATTTCTCAGCGTGCCGACTTTATGGAAGCAGAGCTGGGCGTCGATACGATGCATAATCGACCGATTCTCAACACCAGGGATGAGCCCCATGCGGATCGCCAACGGTATCGTCGTCTCCATCTCATCATCGGCGATGCCAATATGTGTGAGTATGCGACGGCGCTCAAAGTGGGAACGACACAGTTGGTGCTCGATGTGATTGCACGCGAGGCCGCACCCGATCTCGAATTGGAGCAGCCGGTGGCAGCCGTCAAACAAATCTCACGCGATCCAGACCTCAAAATGGTGGTGAGACGAAAAAATGGACGTACGATCGCGCCGGTAGACATACAAGTACAGTACTATGAAGCCGCGAAGAGAACGCTCTCCGGTCGTGACGCGGAATCGGATTGGATCTTGCGGGAATGGAGTGAGACGCTGCAGTTGCTGGTGCAAAATCGGCAACAATTGGTCGGCAAGTTGGATTGGGTGACGAAGCAATGGCTGCTCGAAACGTTTATGCGAGAAGAGCGGATTGATTGGGACCATCCATGGCTGGCCAGTTTGGATCTGGAATATCACAATATTGATCCTCAGATGGGCCTCTACATGGGCTTGGAAGCGGAGGGGAAAGCCTGGCGGCTGACGACTGATGACGTGATTGAAGCGGCGATCAGAAATGGTCCGGTCGACACACGTGGCGGGTTACGGGGTCTCTGCGTGCAGAAATTTCCGGACCAGATTCAGTCGATTCAGTGGGAGCAGGTCCGGTTTACCGACGGGCTCCGATCCCGCACGCTCGACATGCGTGATCTCTTTGATCCGCAAGAGGTGACGCGATGTATTGGTCTCTTCAAGACGGCCCAGTCACCGGCTGATGCGCTGGTCGCATGGACCCACGGAAAGGATAGGGACGTATGATATACAGCTTGATGCCAGAACGACGAGAAGGGCCAGGCGATCCCATGCCGAAATCTCCCAGTCCTCTTGAAGATGGAGGGGGGCCACGCCGTCCAGAAACCGGATCACCCGACAAGGATAGCCTTCTGAAGCGGATGCGCCGAGTCGATCCGAAGCAGGCGGAACGATATCGGCAGCGGACAGGCCAATAGACTGGTGGAGGTAAGGCGTGAGAAGGGACAAAGGCTCTTTACCCTTCACCGCTAACCCCTTACTGGAGCGAGGATAAGGATGCAGGGTGATTTTTACCAGCTACTGAAGGACCAGGGGTATGTATTGGGAATGCCCGGACAAGCCGGAGTGGGGCAGGCGCTGACTACCGCCACCACGATACTTGCCTTCAAATATCGTCATGGGGTGTTGGTGGCCGGGGATCGTCGTGCAACAGCTGGTAATATGGTCATGTACGACCGCACCGACAAGGTCTTGGAGATTGATCGACATAGCGTCATGGCGATTGCAGGGGTTCCCGCCACCGCGTATGAAATGGTACGCATTCTCGAACATTCCTTTAAGTACTATCGGCGGACACAACTTCAGGAGCTCAGCTTTGAGGGCAAGCTTCGAGCCCTGTCTAAGCTACTGAAGGAAAATGTTCCGGCAGCCCTGGCGGGGACTGGGGCTGTCGTTCCGATCTTTGCCGGATACGATGCTGAGCAAGAGGCTGCAAAGATTTATTTCTACGACATTCTTGGCGCGGAGTTTGAGGGAGTGGAGTACGCCGTGTCGGGATCTGGTTCGCCCACTATTCGAGGCATTCTTCATTATGTGAATACCTGGGGCGAGCAGCCTCTGAGTGCGATGTCTGAAGAGCAGGCGGCCATTCAGGCGCTGCGGCTGCTCACGTGCGCTGCCGAATTCGACAGCGCGACCGGTGGCGTGAATCGAGAGGCCGGGCTGTATCCGGTTGTGAAGTTGATCACATCCGATGGTGTAACGGCCATGGCGGATCCACATCTCCGATCGTTGTTCGAATTAAACGTATCGAAAGGCTTGTAAGGTCGTCACGCTATGTACGAAGAACCCTATCGGTGGGTCGAAGCAGTTGGAAATCGCCGACAGTACCTTGATGCGCAGTTTGCGCAGGGGAGCCCGGTGGTGGCTGTGGCATGCGAGCAGGGGATTCTCCTGATGACGATGAGTAAAGGCACCCCCAAGTTATATGAAATCTATGACCGTCTTGCATTCGGGGGCATGGGACACCCGGCTGATCTCGAGAAGTTACGCTTCACTCTGTTGGAAATGGCTCATGTCGAAGGATTCAACCGCTCTGCTTCTGATGTCACGGGGAGTCGCCTCGTCAAATACGGCATTGCACCGGTCGTCAAGCAGGCCTTTGAGGAGGTTTTTAAAGCTCCGTTCATCGTGAAGATCATGCTGGCTGAACTGAGCCAGAAAGTTGGGAAAGATGGTTTCCTCACGATCACCTATGACGGAGTGTTCGAAGAGAAAAGCCGGTATGCAGTCCTTGCGGCAAGCGCGTCGGTTGAGCAGCGGATGGTGGAGTATCTTCGGCCGCAGTCTTGTGTATCGTTGAAAGACGCCGTGGATCTCGCGATTCACACCTGGGCAGTCGGTGATCGAGCGCAGCGGCACACGGATGAAACCGGAGGGGATCCGAAGGACGCGAAGGGAAGTTCCGATCAGCCGGTGACGGACTCTCCGACCCTCATGACCCATGTGCGCCAATGCATGCAGGAAAAGTCTATCGAATGTGCGCTGCTGGATCGCCATGTGCCAGGAACTTCCAAGTATCGGACACTCGGGGCTGGTGAGTTGGAGACGTTGCTTCCCAAGGACCTGAGTTCGGCACTCACGTAAGCATATGTTGCATCGAATTTTTGGTTTGGAAACCGAGTACGGGCTCTTGATCCACGAGGACCGGCCTGACCATTCCCCAACCTGGTTTGCCCATCAAATCAGAAATCATCTGTTCCAGGTTCAGCGTCGGGGAGTGCTGGATCTCCACCATCGCGGCCATGATGAGCCGCCTGGAAATGGGGGGTTTATCACGAACGGCGGCCGGATCTACCTGGATATGGGACATTTAGAGTATGCCTCTCCCGAATGTCACTCCCTCACGGATGTCGTGGCGTCTGACCGTGCCGGAGATCTCTTGCTGCAGCGGGCGATCGAAGATCTTGGTTTGTCCGAGCACGTATCGCTGATCAAGAACAACATTGACCATGAGACGGATGCGACCTTTGGCTCACATGAAAATTATCTTGTCTCTCGTCGATTTCCGTTTTCAAGGCGTGGGTTGGCGCCGTTCGTGACGTTTCTGATCACCAGACAGATCTTTACCGGAGCCGGGCGTATCGGTGCCGCCAGTCCGCAGGATGCCTGGATTCAGGTGGATCGATTGATTGTTCCACGTGCAACCGTCGGCGCTCGCGGTGGCTCGAACCTGCCGTTTCAAATTTCTCAACGGAGCGACTACATCGTCAATGATTTCTTCGAGTGGGTACAGCACAATCGGGCGATTGTGAACACGCGAGACGAACCGTTGGCCGATCCCAATGAATTTCGTCGGATCCATTTGCTCTTGGGCGATTCCAATATGGCTGAGTATGCGACGGCGTTGAAACTTGGTGTGACCGGCTTGGTCTTGCAGCTGATTGAGGAAGGGCATGCCCCTCAGGGTTTGGAGATTGATGAACCGGTGGAGGCACTACAAGAAATCTCCCAGGATCAAGAGCGGAACTGGGTCGTTCGACTTCAGTCTCAACGAACCATATCGGCTCTTGATATTCAGGAACAGTTTCTTGATTGTGCTCTGCGGCATTGCCGGGGACAGGATGAGGAAACTGATTGGGTCCTTGCGCAATGGGCGTCGGTCCTCAACGATCTGCGCGCGGATTATCGGAAGCTGGTTGGCCGGGTGGATTGGGCCTCAAAGCTTTGGTTGCTGGAATGTTTCAGAGAAGCCGAACGAGTGGACTGGAGCGATCCTCTGCTCAAGAGTTTGGATTTGGAGTATCACAACTTGAATCCGGCCAAGGGACTCTATTATGGGCTTGTGGAGGAGGGACGGGTTCCTCGCATGACGACCGATGCGTTGATTCAGATTGCGACAGAGGAGGCCCCCAAGAATACGCGCGCCTATGGGCGCAGTGCGTTGGTCAGGTATCTCTTGGAAGGGGGGGGGCCTACCGATGCAGATCGAGTTGCGAACCCTGATGGGCTATTTCCTGCCTATGTGATCAATTGGTCAATTTTCCAAGTTCGAGGTCATGCTCCTTTCCCAATGCCGGACCCGTTTCGGACATACCGTGACGAGGTGCGGACGCATCTTGAACCCAGCATTGTCTGAACGATCCTCGCGCAACGCCCATCGCCGACCTCGGCGTGGGTTTTCTCTGGCGGGAGCGGTTCATATGCGTGCTGACTCCTAGCCCAGCTTGTGCCGGGTCAGCCGGGGCAGACGTGGGTCGTCCTAAATCCCTGATCCATACTATCAGGACCGATTTGGTCGCATGCCGCGTAAAAAATCCACGATTCGGTTCTCGGCCCAGTAGGGATCTTCCTCCTGGCGTCGGCCCTGGTAGAACCCGCAATGTCCCCCATACTGAGGCGCAACCATAGCGATCTGGGGGTGCTCCTGAATCTTCGCCTCGGTGAACATGGTGTAAGGAATGAATGGATCGTCTTGTGCCGTGATGATAAGAGTTGGTACCGCAATCCTATCGAGCACGTGTCGCGATCCGGCTCGATCGTAATAGTCGGCGCCGTCTCGATAACCGCCGTCCCGGGCGGTATAGCAGTCGTCAAATTCGCTGATGGTGGTGATGTGGCCAAGCATGGAGAGATCCCATTTCCCAGGGAATAAGGAGGCCTTTCGTCGTAAGCGCGCTTTCAGCCTCGTGACGAAGTGACGGTGATAAATCCAATTGCGTGGCTCTTCCAGTGCATGGGCGCAGATGGTTGTGTTGATGTTCGGACATACGGCGGCCACTCCGGCCAAAGCCGGCTCAGTCTGTCCTAGCTCGCCAGCCGCTTTGAGCACAAGGTTGCCACCCATGGAATAGCCGACCAGCCAGACTCGATTGAGACCATCATGGTGAATGAGTTCCTTCACGATAGCCCGGTAATCACTACTAAGACCACTGTTGTAGAGGGTTGGAGACAGGTGTTCGGTTCCACCGCAGGTTCGTTGGTTCAGGCGGATGACGTTGAACCCAGCATGGAAGGCTTTGGCTGCGATCCCCCTCATGTATCGCGATTCGCTGGAGCCTTCTAAGCCATGGACCAGGACAACGGTGGGAAAGGCTTTGCGATCGTCTCGCCAATGGCAGAATCCTTGAAGCTGTGACTGTGGCGCAACGGAAAAGAATCGCGATTCCTGAGGCATATTTGCCAGAGATGTTTCTCGTGGTACATAGCGGGGTATCAGGGTCATGAGATGAGCATTTTTGAGGGGCAGTGGAGGCCAAAAGGACAATGCGAGCTCCAGCACGGTAGGGTTCGTCATAGTATCAAGTATGGTACGCTTCCTTCCTGAGGCGGATGAGGTGTGGGGAGCCTTAGCGTCAACATATTATCGTGTCAACAAGTAAGACATGGATGGTTCAGGTAAACATTCTAGCGGAGGGATTATGCTGACGGCTATAGGGGATGTCATGAGACGTTGCTATGAGAGAGGGTGGATTACCACGAGGGACGGTAACATCAGTATGAAAAAGCGGGAAGGCCGGTACTTGTACATCACCCCATCCGGTTGGCGCAAGACGATCGTACATCCTGAACATGTCGTTCGATTGGAGATTGTCAGTGATCCTGCGACCGGTCTGCGCGTACCAAAAGTCAATGAACAACAGAAGCCATCGGGAGAACTCTGGATGCATTGGAATCTGCAGCGGGACTCCAAACGCACACGAACCGTCGTCCATGTGCATGCAACCCATGTGGTGGCCGCTATTTATGCCGGGATTGACCTTCAGGCTATCAGTGCCGAATTTCCTGAAATTTCACGCTATACACGAGTGGGTCGGACGGTTCCTGCCTTTCCGGCATTGTCCCGCCAACTGGCTGATGCGACGGCAGAGTGTTTTGGGTTGCAGGGTGATGGGGTGATCGAATTTGATATTGTAGGCCAGGCGAATCACGGCGTGTGTGCGGTGGCGATGGATCCCTGGGCTGCATACGAACACATTGAGCGCCTGGATCATATTTGCGAAATTGTCCTGAAAAGTGGAGTGGCAGGACGGACAAGATAGAGCGTGTGTCACCATCAAGATAGGTGCGAGTCTGAACAGCCGTGCGAAAGGATCTCATGTTGTTCCGGTTAAGGTGGAGCAGCGGATTTCTGTTGCACTCCAACAAGCCGGTATATAAGTAGGATATCGCCACTAGGACCTGGTTAACCAGAGGGCTGGGTAGGAGAGACAATGTAACCCGCTGACCAGGAAAACCACCCGGGAGGTGAGATCCCACGGGAAAAATGTGGAGAATTTGTTGCGATGAGAGTGTAGTGGCTCCCCGGGCAGGACTCGAACCTGCGACCAGCCGGTTAACAGCCGGCTGCTCTACCAACTGAGCTACCGGGGAACAGAAGTGTTATTCAATGAGAAGTGTATTTTAGCAAAACTTTTTGCGGAATAGGGAGATTTTTTAAATGTCAAAGTCCTCGGTCTCATCTTCATCCGAGGAAGCATCGGTGTTGCCCTCTGCCAATGCAGCGTAGTGCTTTGCCCACGTGAGGTAGAGATTTCCACTGTCGCGCATGGTGTCAGCTGCCTTGACTAACTTATCGACAAGATCAGGGTCTTTACCTGTGGCATCAATTACTGCTGCTCGACGCTCAATGGCTCGAGGGTACTCATTAATTAATCCAGCAATCTCTCTCAGGAGTTCGTTGATTACGTTATCTTCATGTTCCATGTAGGTACCTTAGGGGGACGCCAACAAAAAGCCCCATAGCGTCGGCGCTATGGGGCTTTTGAATTCAACTCAATATCGTTCAGCCCTGGTAGGCCTGCCCTAACGCTGCAGATTCACCTTTTTTGGTCATCAGTTGTCCTGTGGCACTGACGGCCTGCATGGTGATGGCGAAATGTTTGGCTGCATCACATACGATGACGCAGAGTTCGCAACCTTTACAACGATCGATGACGACTTCCGCCACCATTTTGTTGGTGTTTAAGTCCAGACAGTTCGCTTCAGGACAGTACATGATACACAGCCGGCAACCTTTCTTCGCTGTGCATTTTTCATCGATAACTTGCGCGACGTTATACATGCAATGTGATTCCTTCTCTTACGCTGCGACAGCAGGATCGCCAACGCGCAGCTCGATCTTGTTTTTGTCAGCCCACTCACTGGCAATTTCGTAGGCTGCTTTAACAGTGGCCAAGTTCTTGGCCAATAACATTTCCTTCTTGGCAAATTTCTTCTTGATGGCTTCGTCTAAAGAGGCGGTTCCTCCGGAGGCCACAAATTTCTTTCCAAACCGCTCCTGGAGCGCACCGTCGAGGGCGTCCATTGAGACACATTTCGTAATGCCTGAGACAGAACCGATCATCGCCATATTCGTCGACAGCTCGGTACCAGCTACCTCAATGGCCAACTCGGTACCAGCGATGTAAAACACGGCGACGTTCAAGTCCTTGAGCCGATCCACATCCTCATTGGATAGTAACGGCTGCGCAGAATTGATGATGACGACGCCGCCTTCTTTTACACCTGAGTAAAACGGCATGGTGTAACTTTTTCCCATGGTGATCACTTGAGGATGAAAAACCTGAATAACATCCGGGAACACCAACTCGCCACGGTCATAGATTCTCTCGATTCCAATGCGGCAATAACTCTCTGCCGGCGCCATGCGTTTCTCTGCGCCGAAAAACGGGTTGGAGATGGAGAACTTACCATCTCGGTTCGCAGCCATGGCCAAGACATGTGCTGCTGTAACCGCACCCTGTCCGCCTAAGCCCGACATCCGGATGTTCAATCGTCTCTTAATCATGTCTGCCTCCGGTCTAAACTATGCAGATGCTTGTCCTGCTAGCTGCTTGGCTGCTGCTTTCCGCTCTTTATCCTTGGCTGCCAATTCGGCTAGCAATTGTTTGGCTGGTTCGCTGATGTACTCCTTGTACGCAAACCGTTCAGCTGGTTTTTCAGAATCGCGCATTTCCTGTAACCCCTCCATGCTGTTCTTGCCAATTTCAAGAATGCATGGCGTATAAAGCTGGAGATAGGTCGGGCCGATTTCTCGGGCGACATGCACTGCGTTTCGGATGACCTTTTCAACGAGCGATGGCTTGCTGACTGTGCAATTGACAACATAATGGCACCCGGATTCACGGGCGATCTCAGGTAGCCGTACCTTATCGAATAGCTTACCAACCGGAGCCATTTTTGCTACGAACCCCTTCTGCATGAGTCCACTTTCTTGGCCGCCAGTGTTGGCGTAGAGTTCGTTATCGAAGCAGATCGTGGTGAACTTTTCCTGACGGAACCAGGCCTGTAAGGTCATATCCAAGCCGATGTCGACGGTGGCTCCGTCACCAGCAAGGACTACGACATCTTTCACTCTGCCGGGGAATCGAACACTGAGCGCACGTTTCAGGCCGGATGCGATTGCGTTCTGATTGCCGAACAGTGAATGGATGTTATGGACGGCAACCATCGGGAAGACCAAGCTTGTACAGCCGGTGGACCCAACCATTACCGTATCTTCTGGATTCGGCAGCGAAGCTAAAATGTACCGGAAGGCCATTGATTCTGGACACCCAGCACATAGTGAGTGCTGTTCAATCAGTTCCTTTGAAGTTCCGATATCTTTCCACCCACGATCTTCTTTGCCGTAGGTTGCACTCTTCACAAGGTCTTGATAGTCCGACGGCATGATGTCGTATAAGGCTTCGGAGATTTGTATACGCTCTTTGCTCATATATCCTCCTCAGTATCGCTTGTTAGGGCGCACAGGTTCGAAGTTCAAGGATCTCAGCTTCCACGACCAGCCATGGAGAAGGTTTTCATCCCTAGCGCGGTCTTGATTTCCGACACGATAATCTCGGGCGGCATGGTCATTCCGCCGCAGACGTGCGGGCCGGCATGGACACGCTGGGAGTTTGGAACTGTAGCTCGAATTTCTTTCGCCAGCCATCCGGTTACATTGAATTCCGGCACAAAGATGTGCTTTGCGTTCTTGGTAGCCTCTCGAATCTCTTCCTCGGGCCATGGGCGTAATGCCTTCACCTTCACGAGGCCGCATCGCACACCTTCATCTTCCAGCATGCGGATGGCCTCACGACCCTGTGAAACAGCCGTACCTGAAGCCACAATCACGATGTCCGCATCCGTATTCTCCGTATCGACCAGGCCATTCAACCAATGGATCGTGTGCTTACGTGAGCGTTCAACCGCGGCCCAGATCTCTTGTTGCCAGCTCGCATGTGTTGCGTAGCTGATGTAGTTGCTCTTCATAACAAATGGATCACGCATCATGCGCACGGGAGGACATTCCATATCCATACATGGCACAGGCGATCGATAGGGGTCATAGGGAGGGAGGCACATGTCGGCTGGTGTGAGGTTCACCACATCTTTTGTATGTGTGACAAAAAAACCGTCACAACATAGTGCGAGCGGAAGGTGTACGTCAGGTTCCTCAGACACGATGTATCCCTTCAGAATCCAATCGAAAAAATCTTGAGCGGTCTCCGCATGCCACACCAGCATGCCGGTATTCAGAAGATACGCAATTTCAAGCGTATCCGGTTGAATTGAAAGCGGTGAGTTGATTCCTCGACACGTCACAATCATCTGAATTGGCAACCGGGCACCAGCCCACATCGGAAAATTTTCCATAGCTCGCATGGTGCCAGGGCCTGCTGTTGTCGTAAACACGCGGGCTCCACCGAATGATGCACCTGCACATTGCGACATCACGGCAAACTCACTCTCTCCACGGAAGTAGTCCCCGATATAGCCTTCGGCGAATAACTCGCCGATCAATGCGGCGGCTTCACTCTGCGGCGTGATTGGGTAGGCGATCATGACATCGCAGCTTGCCCGGCGGATGGCTTCTTTGATGACTTCGCTGCCCGTATAGAAGGAAGGCGTCCGCGGCGCCTCGTTCATCATTTTCCAGGTATCTGTATAGGTCTGGCCTTTTTTATTTTTGGTTCCAATGATTGAGTGTGTATCCGCCATAAGTTCAGCCTCCTTGTCATACTATCGTTCGCAGGGGCAAGCAGTTAACTTGAAGCCCCATTCTTGGCTGATGTCAGCCGTGGTTGGACCGTCCCTTTCAATCGTTTTACAGTATCGGCTAATCTCATAATCTTCTCGACCGAGGCATCGCGGAATGAGAGCATTGCGTCTTCGTGACCTGCCTGGGCACACATGGCAATGGTATAGCAGGAGGTGCCTCCACGAATGATCTTCAGTGATAGATTGGCCTGGTGGCAATGGACGCCGATGAACATGCAACAATCAATTTTATTATGCCAGATTGTCAAATTCGGGTGATTCGGGTTGATCTCAACTTCTGGATTGATCTTGGGATATTTGGGCCGATAGTCGGGCATAGGAATCAGCATCGGTTTTTGCCCAGACTGTACGCATTCCTTCAGGGTGTTGAAGAGATGGCGAACAGCCGTGGCTTTCTTAGCAGCCTTCTCATTCCACGCCCATAGAACGAGCGGCCCTGGGAAGATAGTTGGAACCTTGGCCATCAAAAATTGGCGAGCAGCCTCTTCATAGGCCTTATCTTCCGAAGTGATGACACCATTAATATGAGCTTCTCCTGGATTGGGCAAGCTAATTCCCATACTTGCGGCAGCCGGGGGAAGAAAGTGTTCGGGGCCTGGAAGCACACGATAGTCACTCATCGCAACCTACACTCCGAATAAAAATAAAGGTTTATGAAAAAACACCATTTTTATACACGTGGTTCGCTTAACCACTTTAAGCTCTTTCCTACCCCTCTGCAAGACCACAGAAGCCCCACGCGAAGGAGATTTCGGGGCACTGCCGAGTTAGATAATTTAGGTCTTTTGCCCCTTCTAGTCACAAATTGGGAGGGCACGATAATACTAGCGAGGGCAGTTCATTATAGGTGTCGACCATTTAGATTGTCAACGAAGGCTCGGCGAGGGCACGAAGGCGCTGTCCTCCGAGAATGAAGAACGATTCGCCTCGGGCATATCCTCTATGGCAGTTGATTGCAGGCCATCATCGATCCGAGTTTGCAGGCCTGAGAAAAGTCGGTTTTGGCAGAATTCCCCAGCAAGGCATCTTGGTAGAGTTGGGCCCTTGTCTGCAAGGCGCGCGTATCTGATGGGTCAACTCTTAGGATTGTACTGAGATCCTCAATTGCGAGGGCTGGTTGCTTCAAGTGCTGATAGATTGTGCTCCTGAGAAAATATGATTCCTTTTGGTAGGGAATCCAGCTGTCGTGCAGGTGCGACGGGAGGCATTTTTGTAAGAAGGCGAGGGCAGCGGACAACTGTCCGAGAGCCACTAGTTTTCTAGCCTCTGCAGTATATAAGGTGATCAGCCGGAGTCTTGCAAGATCAAAGAAGGGGTCCAATTCCAGTACTCGCTCGAACGAACGCATGGCTTCGTGATGACGATTCTGCCACGTATCGACATCACCTTTGCCAAGAAGAGCCCAGGTGTTGTGGGGGGCAATAAGGAGTGCACGGTCAAAATCCATTCGCGCATTGTCGATATACTCAGAGTATTCACTTGGCCTAGTCTTGTTCGAATGGGCAACGGATGCGAGGCTCAGATAGGTTTGGCCGCGGAGAATCAGTGGGTTGATAGACTGGGGGGCCAGCACAGCTGCTCGAGTGGTCAACTGGAGCCTTAGGGGGAGATCTTGAAGTGCCATCGCTCTCTCGATCAAAGTCCTGGCTTGCGCTTGAGTTTTATTATGAAGGCTGACGGGTTCGACCATTAGGGTTCGTACTCCCGCTGGTGAGACTCTAAGAGTTTCAAGCTGGGCCTTGAGCGAGGCATTTTCTTTTTGAAGGTGATGATAGTGTTCGGAGAGTCGCTGTTCCGAGTGCCATTTTCGAACCGCTGCCTTGAGGCTATCCAGATCGACGATCGCGCGGATCCGGACGTAAAAGTTAGGATGGTCATTTGCGAAGGTGCGACGAGACTCAAGAATTTCAGTCTTGGTGATCGCCCCAGCGATAGTCCGGATCTCCAACGAGCTCATCTGGAGGCTCGTTCCGGCCTCAGTTTTCTCTCTATCCAGAAAAGTAGATTCAATGTATAGCCCAGCTTCCTCCAGTGCCTTACGTTGGGCTCGTTGGAGCACCCGCTCCTCTGCTGCAGCAAGGGTGTCGCTATCGCCCATCACATAATGTGCTTCGGCTACGACAGCGGTTTCCATGGCGGCTGTAGGATGAGACCAGGTCAGCAGGAAGATCGTGACGAGAGAAGGTAGGTTTAGTATCCAATGGAAATTCATACTCGAACTATACAGCTTGCTTGTGCAACTGGACAATGCACCCAAAAGAGGAAGGCAAGGAGCAATTTGGAGAAGTATTCTTCTAAGGAAGGTCCGATTTATTCTGATTTTTCAGCGAAAGCCAGTTGAGTCCCAATGTTTTGAGATCTGGTCGACTAAAAAACGGAATTAATCAGACCTTCCCTAAGGGGGATTAGTCGTGAGAGGATGGAAAAACTTGCGTAAATGGATGAATTTCAACGCGTTCGAAGACGCCGTGAATGGTATAGGGGTCCTGACGCGCAAACGTCTCGGCATCCGCTCTTGAATCAAATTCCAAGACGAGCAAACTTCCTGTTTTATCGGTCAATGGACCAGCCAGGATCACCCGCCCTTGTTTATCAAGCCGTTCAAGGTTGACGAGATGGGCGGTGCGATGCACTTTCCGCTTTGCTTCTCCGTCCGGCCCGTCGTGCCCAATGATGACAAATTTCATAATGATCAGGAGAGACAGAAAGGATTTCAGATTTCGGATTAGTCTTCTTCGATGGGACGACGATCTTTATAGCCGTTGGTAACCTCGTGCCACCAGCGGACTTCTTTTTCACCCAGTTTCCAGCACAGGTAGACGACTCGACCCTCCCGGATATGCGGAAAGTCGCAGAGCCCCAGGTCAATGTCTTTTACAACGACGCCCAGCTCGTGGATGGCCTGGAGGTGAGTGCTGATGTCCAGAAGACTTTTCACATAAGGCCTTCCCACCGCTGTGCCGCCTCCAAAGGCTGCGTTGGCAGAGGCCCTACTCACCTCCTCGCGGGTTCTTACGAGCACTTCTTTCCCTTCTTGAACGGTCGAGAGGTGATTCTGGAGTTGTGGGATAAGGTGATTCGCCTCTGAGAGAGAGAAGACGCGTTCCGGAGTGATCTCGTTTTCTCCATGTGCCATAAAGGTTACCTTAATTATCTGTGTAGCATACTTCTGATCTTATGAACAACTTGGGTCGGATGGCGTATTGAATGGTGACGTGCGGATCCGGCGACAAAATTCCATATGCCGGTTGACAACTGGAGGGTGCCTAGGTATCATCGCACTAGTATTGGGTTGGGCTGACCTTCTCCATCGATATAGTTCAATTCCGGAACCTGTCTCGATTTAAATCCTAAGCGTCATTCGGTGCAGTGGGGTTCAGGTGTGAAGTTCAAAGTAATGGTGTCTGAGTTGTATTGCATGAAACTAATAACGACGGGATTCTTCCATCGCAAGTAGCGAGCGACTTCCTCAATTTTTTCCACCCAAAACAGACTCAAGACTCAGAGTAGACCACAAAAGACAAAAACACGTTTGCATGGCCAAATCAGGTTACGCGAATTCTTCCATTAAACGATAACCGAGCCAACGCTCGAGAGGAGTCGTATGTCAGTAGCTAGGGGGGAAGTAATGCATCTTGCCGAACTGAAGCAGAAATCCATTGCCGATCTGAATGATGTGGCGAGAGAACTGAAGATTGAAGGAGCTGCTAACTTAAGAAAGCAGGAGCTCATTTTTGCGATCCTTCAGGCTCAAACTGAAAAAAATGGAGTGGTCTTCGGAGAGGGAGTATTAGAAACATTACCTGATGGGTTCGGCTTTCTTCGGGCGCCCGACTCTAATTATCTCCCAGGGCCTGACGACATTTATATCTCTCCGTCGCAGATTCGGCGGTTTAATCTTCGTACTGGCGACATTGTCTCGGGTCAAATCCGTCCCCCTAAGGAGAGTGAGCGGTATTTTGCGTTGCTTAAGGTGGAAAAGGTTAACTATGAAGATCCTGAGGTTGCACGGGATAAGATCCTGTTCGATAACCTGACTCCGCTGTATCCAGAGGAGCGGATCAATCTGGAATTTGACCGAGAAGAATACTGCACTCGTGTCATGGATCTGACGACTCCGATCGGCAAGGGTCAACGCGGATTGATCGTGGCCGCGCCACGTACCGGTAAGACGATGTTGTTACAGGCCATTGCCCGCGCGATCCTCAAAAACCATAAGGAAGTGACGCTGATTGTGCTCCTGATCGATGAACGGCCGGAAGAGGTGACTGATTGGCAGCGCCAGGTCAAGGCTGAGGTCATCAGCTCCACCTTTGATGAACCGGCTCAGCGGCATGCTCAGGTTGCCGAAATGGTACTCGAGAAAGCCAAGCGTTTGGTTGAACACAAGAAAGATGTCGTTATTTTACTGGATAGTATCACGCGGCTTGCTCGCGCCTACAATACCATCGCGCCTCCCAGCGGTAAGGTGCTTTCCGGAGGGTTGGATTCCAACGCATTGCAGCGGCCGAAACGCTTCTTTGGTGCGGCTCGGAACATTGAGAACGGTGGCAGCTTGACGATTATGG
>JACCDV010182086.1_pt1 | contig 29775 bp, 24 predicted proteins | sample 7446131 | NCBI WGS metagenome assembly JACCDV01 (sample SAMN15323448, study PRJNA562643) | freshwater metagenome | isolation source: river surface water | place: USA:Blue River Watershed | collected 2017-08-17 | reverse complement strand
GCTGGATTTCTCGTTGCAAAAACGAGTTCGATAATGTATTTCTCTAACGTCTCCGAGATCGTGATTTCGTTAATTTCCTTGCGGATTTTAGCGATATCTTCCGCGTTTAACACGGTTTTAGGCTCGTAATTGAAGTCCATATTGGACTTTTGGCGCATCACAGCTAACTCTTGATCTTTATCTAAGTAATTCAAGAAAACCTTGAGCATAAAGCGGTCCACTTGTGCCTCAGGAAGCGGGAAAGTGCCCTCTTGTTCTACCGGATTTTGAGTCGCTAATACTAAGAATGGCTTATCTAATGGATAGGTCGTATCTCCGATTGTCACTTGCTTCTCAGCCATTGCCTCTAGCAGGGCAGATTGTACTTTAGCAGGAGCACGGTTGATCTCATCTGCGAGGATAATCTGAGCGAAAATAGGCCCTTTTTTTACTTCAAATTCCGATTTTTTCGGATTATAAATCATGGTCCCCACTAAGTCTGCTGGTAATAAATCCGGCGTGAACTGAATGCGGTGAAAATGCAAATCAAGAATTTTAGCTAAGGTATTAATTGTTAGTGTCTTAGCTAATCCAGGCACCCCTTCTAATAGGACGTGTCCGCCCGTAAAAAGACCGACTAAAAGGCGGTTAATTAGGCGCTCTTGGCCTATAACTACCTTGCCCATTTCGTCAATGACTGCCTGAATTTTCTCTCTTGATGTCATATTACTGCAATTTCTTGTACCGAATACGCTTCGGTGTTGTGTCCCCTAAACGTTTCTTACGTGATTCTTCGTATTCTGAATAATTACCTTCAAACCAAACTACCTGCGAATCGCCTTCAAACGCTAAAATATGCGTCGCGATGCGGTCTAAGAACCAACGGTCGTGGGAGATGACTACCGCACAGCCTGCAAAATTCTCTAAGCCTTCCTCTAAAGCACGAAGCGTATTCACATCTAAATCATTGGTCGGCTCATCGAGTAATAGAACGTTCGCGCCTTCCTTCAACATCATCGCTAAGTGAACGCGGTTACGCTCGCCACCGGATAACATGCTGATTTTCTTCTCCTGATCTGCTCCGTTGAAGTTGAATTTGCTGACATAGGCACGTGCATTTGCCTGCTTTCCACCTAACATCACCCAATCGTTCCCATCTGAAACCGTTTCGAAAACAGACTTCTCCGCTTGTAATTGGTTGTGCTCTTGATCGACATAAGCAAGTTTCACCGTTTCACCTACCTCGAAAGTCCCGGCATCCGGCTGAATCTTTCCTGTAATCAGATTGAATAAAGTCGTTTTACCCGCACCGTTTGGCCCAATAATTCCGACAATACCAGCTGGAGGAAGCGAGAAGCTAAGGTTTTCGTATAATAACTTGTCCCCGAACGATTTGGACACCCCTTGAACTTCGATTACTTTATTTCCTAAACGAGGACCCGCTGGAATGAATAATTCCAACTTGTCTTCCTTCTGTCTATTCTCTTCTGAAAGGAGTTTTTCATAAGCACCAATACGTGCTTTTGACTTCGCCTGACGTGCTTTTGGCGCCATACGCACCCATTCTAATTCGCGCTGTAAAGTCTTTTGACGACGTGATTCCGTCTTCTCCTCTTGTGCTAAGCGATTTTGTTTTTGCTCTAACCAAGACGAGTAATTTCCTTTCCAAGGAATACCCTCGCCACGGTCTAATTCTAAAATCCAACCTGCCACGTTGTCTAGGAAGTATCTATCGTGGGTTACGGCGATTACAGTTCCTTTGTATTGACGTAAATGTTGCTCTAACCAGTCTACGGATTCCGCATCCAAGTGGTTAGTCGGCTCATCTAATAATAAAACATCTGGTTCTTGTAATAATAAGCGACAAAGTGCTACGCGGCGCTTTTCTCCCCCGGAAAGGGTACTTACTAACGCATCAGATGGAGGACAACGCAAAGCGTCCATGGCCTTCTCTAAACGCGTATCTAATTCCCAGGCATTGAAGTGATCCAGCTTTTCTTGGACCTCACCTTGGCGCGCTAATAATTTATCAAAATCAGCATCTGGATCTCCAAATGCCTCATTAATCTCATCGAATTCCTTTAACAGGTTCTTGATTTCAACGACCGCCTCTTCTACGACTTCGATGACCGTTTTGTTCGGATCTAATTGCGGTTCCTGCTCTAATAATCCTACGGTATAGCCTGGTGAAAACACGACATCACCGGTGTAAGATTTGTCGATTCCAGCGATTATACGGAGTAAAGTGGACTTTCCAGAGCCATTAAGACCCAAGACGCCAATTTTTGCCCCATAGAAAAAGGACAAATAGATATTTTTTATAATGGTCTTTTGCGGAGGGATGACTTTCGACACACGCTCCATCGAAAAGATGATGGTTTCGTTACTCATTAAATTTTATTTTTATACAACCCACAAATATCGCAATTTTTTAAATAAATTAGAGGTGTATTATGATTTACGATTAACATTTGAGCCAAAGCACCTGCTTGAAGCTCTTTCTTTAAAACATATGAGCCAGCCCACATCAAACGAGTTTGGATTTTGCCGCGACGGCAAAGTTTTCATCAACCCCTATTTAAGCTATCCTGAGCGCGAAATCGGTTTCGTGCGTAATTCTGAAGAGGAGGCATTAGCCTATTTTGTAAAACGTTTTGACCTTGCGGTAAACAAGGTGAAAGGTCTGTCTGCTGAAATTGAAGCAGCCCAAAATAAAGGTTCCTTCTTAACAAAAGTGTTGCAAATGCAAACCTACCTCATCGAATTCGATGGATTAGGGGATTTCAAGCCTTTGTTAGCAGAATTAGAGAAGCACGAGGCTTATTTGAAAGAATTAATCCAGGCGAATCAAGTGAAAAACCTAGAGATCAAACGTGCCTTAATTCAAGATGCGAAAGATATCTCTTCGGAAGATGACGTGGTCGAGGCGACAGATAAGTTGATGGAGGTTAAGATGAAGTGGGTGAAGACGGGGCCAGTTGATAAACAATTTCAAGATGAATTGACGGCTGAATTCCAAGAGGTGATGGATGCCTTCTTCTTGAAGCGCCGTGCTTATTTTGAAGAGAAGAACCGCCAGATAGACGAGAAGATTTTGATCTTACAGGGCTATATTGATAGTGTGCACCAATTGCGTAAAGCAGAGGATATCGATGATTCGGTGGTGAAAGTGAAGGAGATTCAGAAGGAATGGAAGAATGTGGTAGGATTACCGCCTAAGAAGCAGTCGATGCTTTGGAAGAACTTCAAGAAGGCAAATGATATGTTCTTCGAGAAATACAACCGCATTAAAGGTATTGATTACAAACCTCGCGTTGACCCTCGTGTGTTAGAGTTAACGACCATGACCGGGGAATTAGAATTGAAATTAAAAGATCAAGTGAATATCGTGGCGACCGCTGATTTAGCGAAAGCCTACTTAGTAAAGTGGAAGGAAATATCTTCTCAAGTGAAGAATATGGATCGCTCACTCGCGGAACGTTTCCGTACGATTTGTGATAAGATCTTTGAGATGAATTATTTATTGCGGGTGATTTCGTATCGCCATACGAATTTGAATGAGAAGCCACGGATTGAGCAGTTGAAGATTATGATCAACCAAATGGATTATATGGCGAAGAAGGAGCGTGGCGAATTGGAATCCTTTATTGCGGAATCTGAGGCCACCCGAATGATGGAGGATAAAATTACCTTGAGTAAAATCAATACCCAGAAACGCAAAATCTCCATGAAGGAGATGTTGCTGACGAGCTTTAAAGAAGAATTAGATCAATTATTGAATTCGTAATCCGAGTTCGGATGCTAATCCAGGAAAATCAAGACTATCGAAGGTGCCAGATGACATCATCAATAGGTTTTGGTTTTCCTGATTTTGTTTTAGGAGAATCTCTTTTAATTCAGCTTGCTCCCGCACCACTACTAGATTCGGGTGCTTAAAATAATTCTGGACCGTTTCAGCCTCTATTTTATCCATTCGTTTAATGGCGCGCGCATGTTCGCTTAGGTAAATGATTGCTAAATCGGCTTCCGCTAAGGTCCCCTTGTATTCCGGAAGAAAGGCAGGATTTAAGCTACTGAATGTATGTAATTCTAAAGCAGCCACTAATTTACGTTGTGGGAATTGTGCTTTCAAAGCCTGTGTTGTTGCTTTCACTTTCGATGGAGCGTGGGCAAAATCTTTGTAAAGCAATTGCGTATTGGATTCACCTACCCATTCTAAACGTTTAGCCGCTCCTTTAAAGGATTGAATAGCAGTATAGAATTCAGTTTCGTTGACGCCTAGCTGGGTACAGATGTGTAAGGCTCCTTGTAGGTTTTTTAGTGTATGTTCTCCAAAAACCTGTAAACCATATTCCTTGCCATCATTTCCTTTCAAGAAGGTTTGACCATTTCTAATCACTGAATCATGTGCTTTGTATCCCTCTGAGTGGCAATGTTCAGGACAGGCCTCAGCGATGGCTTCGAGTGTTTTGTCTGTTTTGTCAAAAAACAGATGGCCGGCTTTGGGCATTTCTTCTACCAGATTTTCAAAAGCTTGGGTATAGGACTCAAAAGTGGGGTAGACATTCACATGATCCCAAGCGATGCCTGAAATCAAGGCAATGTGGGGTTGATATAAAAGGAATTTTGCTCGTCGATCGATGGGGGAGGCGAGATACTCGTCACCCTCGATGATCATAATAGGTGCATCCGTGATGGAGGCCATTAGGCCAAAACCTTCGATACGCGCTCCTACTAAGTAGTCAAATTTCTTGTTTAGGGTCTTTAAAACATGCAAAATCATGGAGGTAATACTCGTTTTACCATGACTACCGGCGATGACAATGCGTTGTTTGTTTTTACTTTGTTCGTAGATAAAGGACGGGTAGGATTCAATCTTTAATCCAAGCTCCTGTGCTTTTAACAATTCTGGATTGTCTGCACGTGCGTGCATTCCTAAAACAATAATGTCTATGTCCTGTGTTATCTTGTCCGGAAACCAGCCAAATTCAGCAGGTAAGATGCCATGTTGTTCCAAAAGACTTTTGGACGGTTCGTAGATTTCATCGTCTGAGCCCGTTATTTCGTGTCCTTGAGTGAGAAGAGCGAGGGCTAAGTTGTGCATTGCAGCACCACCGATGGCGATAAAATGAATTTTGGACATAATAACTTAATAGGTAATTGTCTTGCAAAGTACATACTTTTATTGCAGTTTTGCACGTTTTTACACAAACTCGGGGTGAGCTCGGGTGCACTTAAACAGAGAAATGAAAAATTACATCGATCTAATTGACCAAACCATCGAGTTTCCTACTCGTGAGTTCAATATCAATGAGAACAATGAATTGTTGTTTAATAATGTGCCTATTATGGAGATTATCAAGCAATATGGTACGCCTTTAAAGGTGTCCTATTTGCCTAAAATTTCTGAACACATCGAGAATGCGAAACTTTTGTTTCGTAACGCGATCAAGAAATACAATTACAAAGGGAATTATACCTATTGTTATTGTACGAAATCATCGCATTTCTCCTTTATTTTAGAGGAGGTTTTGAAACAAAATGTACATTTAGAGACTTCTAGCGCCTTTGATATTCCGATTATTCGCGATATGTACAATCAAGGTAAAATTTCTAAATCGACCTATATTCTTTGCAATGGCTATAAACAGCCATTATATACTCAATATATTTCGGAGTTAATCAATGACGGCTTTAATTGCATACCTGTTCTAGATAACCTGAAGGAAATCGATTTCTACGAGAAATCAGTGACTGCGGAAAAAGTAAATATTGCCATTCGCATCGCGACGGATGAAGAACCAGATTTCGCTTTTTATACCTCTCGTTTAGGGGTGCGTTATTCGGATGTAAATACACTCTACAACGAAAAAATCAAGCCTAATCCTCGCTTTAATTTGAAGATGTTACACTTCTTCATTAACACGGGGATTAAAGATTCAGCCTATTATTGGTCTGAATTAAGCCGTTTCATCTATAAGTATTGTGAGATGAAGAAGATCTGTCCAGAATTGGATTCGATCGATTTAGGCGGTGGTTTACCGATTCAAACTTCATTGCAATTCAATTACGACTACCAAGCTATGGTAGATGAAATCGTTGAGTCGATCTCTTGGATTTGCAACAAGAACAATGTGCCTGTTCCGAATATCTTTACCGAGTTTGGATCGTACACCGTAGGTGAAAGTGGTGCCGTATTGTACGAGATTATTGACCAAAAACTGCAGAATGACAAGGAGCTTTGGTACATGATCGATGGATCGTTCATTACTCAATTACCTGATTCTTGGGGAATGAACCAAAAGTACATCATGTTGCCAGTAAATAACTGGGGTTTACCTTACCAAAAGGTTAATCTAGGTGGTTTGACTTGCGATTCAATGGATTTCTATAATACAGAAGCACATAGCTCCGATTTATATTTGCCTATTTTTGAGGAGGAATCAGAGCGTCAATACGTAGGTTTCTTCCATACGGGAGCATACCAAGAATCATTAGGAGGTTATGGAGGAATTCAACACTGCTTAATTCCAGCGCCTAAGCATGTGATTGTGGATCGATTAGAAGACGGAACGATTACTACTCGCTTGTTCTCAGAAGAGCAAAAGAGTGAACCAATGTTAGATATTTTAGGATACCAACAAGCACCAGCGCCTGTAGCTACAAAAAAAGAGGCGCCTGCTAAAGCAAAGTTAGCCTCAGTCTAAGATGAAAATAGGATTATTGATTCTACTTTTTGCCATCACGCTTGTCTCTTGTTCGAGACAAGCCGCTTGCCCAGCGTATGGAATGACGCGTGCGAATACTAATCCTCCCAATCAAAGGTTTTAGTCACCGCCTTCTTCCATTGCTTGCGGTAATGCGCGCGCTTCTCTGAATCCATCGCTGGTTTCCAAGTATGCGCAATGCCCCAATTTTTTCGCAGATCATCTAAGTTTGCCCAGTAGCCAACGGCTAACCCAGCTGCATAGGCTGCACCTAGTGCGGTAGTTTCGATAATCTTAGGGCAGATAACCTCTTCTCCGATGATATCAGATTGAAACTGCATCAACAATTGATTTACCACCATTCCACCATCAACCCGAAGGGAAGCAATCGGTATGCCCGCATCTTTTTCCATGGCTTCGAGTACTTCCCAGGTTTGGAAAGCGGTTGCCTCTAGAGCAGCACGGGCGATATGCGATTTATTAATGTAGCGAGTTAAACCGACTAAAGCTCCACGTGCATCTTGTTTCCAATACGGCGCATACAATCCTGAGAACGCAGGAACGAAATAACAACCACCATTATCGTCCACCAGCTTCGCTAATTTCTCGATGTCAGGACTGTGTTTAATGATCCCTAAATTATCGCGTAACCATTGAACAAGTGCCCCTGTGATAGCCACAGAGCCCTCCAAGGCATAATGTACAGGCTCATTTCCTAATTGATAAGCAACCGTTGTTAATAGGCCAAATTGGGATGGAATGGCTTTTGTTCCCGTATTCATTAACAAGAAACAGCCGGTTCCATACGTGTTTTTTCCTTGACCCGGATCGAAACAAGTTTGACCTACTAAGGCCGCTTGCTGATCGCCTAGAATTCCCGCTAGCGGCACACCACTTAGAACGCCTTTCGCTTTAGCATAGACTAAAGAGCTAGATTTGATTTCAGGAAGCATCGCTTTCGGAATGCTCAATACTTGAAGGATTTCATCATCCCAAGCACAGCTTTGCAGATCCATTAACTGCGTTCGACTCGCATTCGTTACATCCGTGATGTGAATTCCACCCTCCACTCCGCCTGTTAAATGCCAGGCAATAAAGGAGTCCATGGTTCCGAATAGCGCATCGCCTTTCTCTGCATCCGCCCGTAATCCGTCGATGTTATTTAATAACCAGCGCAGTTTTAATCCGCTGAAATAAGTGGCTAATGGAAGGCCGGTTTTAGCTCTGAAACGGTCCATTCCGCCATCCTTCGCTAATTCTGCTAGCTCAGCTCCCACACGTGTATCCTGCCAAACAATGGCATTATAATAGGCCTTGCCCGTTTTTTTATTCCAGACTACGGTCGTCTCCCGTTGGTTAGTAATACCCACAGCCGCTAAATCTTTCGCAGAAAGGTTCGCTTTACCTAGCGCAAGACCAATAACCTCTTGTGTATTTTTCCAAATTTCGTCTGATTCGTGTTCCACCCAGCCCGCTTGGGGGTAGATTTGTTTGTGCTCTTTTTGGCCGACTGAAATAATCTCTCCAGCCTTATTAAATATGATAAAACGAGAACTCGTGGTTCCCTGATCAATCGATCCTACGTACATAATGTATTAGTTGAGGGTCAAAATAAATGCACCTAAAACGGCACCTGCCGCCGGTCCTACCACAGGAATCCAGGCATATTCCCAGCCGGAATCCCCTTTATTGGGAATCGGTAAAATGGCGTGCATAATGCGCGGCCCTAAATCACGAGCTGGATTGATGGCATAGCCCGTCGTTCCCCCTAAACCTAGACCTACACCCCAAACCAAAATACCCACCATAAATGGTCCCAGCCCCGTTTCGATAGTTGAAAAAGTGCCTAAAGCGACCACGGCCAGTGCGGAGGCAAAAGCTTCAGAGATAAAATTAAAGGGAGTATTTTTAATCGCTGGATCGGTGCAAAAGGACGCGCGAATGGCTCCTTTATCTGTCGTCACATCATAGTGTGGCTTGTAGTGCAACCAAACCAATAATTGCCCTAACATCGCCCCTAAAAGTTGTGCTCCAATGAAGGTAGGAAATAAACTCCAATCCCCTGATTTTACGCAACCTGCGATAGTGACAATTGGATTTAAGTGAGCTCCAGAGCTTCCGAAATAGGTCGAAACATAGATGGCAACCGTTACTGCGAAGGCCCAAGCCGCCGCGATGGCCAATAAGCCAGTGCCATTTCCTTTGGTATCTTTTAATAACATATTGGCAACGACGCCATTTCCGAGGTATAATAGGGTAGCAGTTCCGGCGAGTTCGCCGATGAAAATGGATGACATAGGTTGAGGTTGTTATTTTGGTTTTCCAAAACTATAAAATCTTCCCAATAAAAAAATTATCTTTGATTTCAATTTACCTGATTTCCCCATGCGCGAAGATTATTTAACCGGAGATGCTGAATCGTTAAACCCACAAGAAAAGGAATTTGACAAAGCGTTACGCCCTTTGAGTTTCTCGGATTTTTCCGGACAGGGAAAGATTGTCGATAACCTGCAGATTTTCGTAGGTGCGGCTAAAGCACGCGAGGAGGCATTAGATCATGTGTTATTGCACGGGCCTCCAGGACTCGGAAAGACTACCTTGTCGCACATTATCGCGAATGAATTAGGCTCTAGCTTGAAAATATCGTCTGGCCCAGTTCTCGACAAACCCTCTGATTTAGCAGGATTACTAACTAATTTACAGCCTTACGACGTCTTATTTATTGATGAAATTCACCGCTTGAATCCGATCGTGGAGGAATATTTGTATTCTGCCATGGAAGATTACAAGATTGATATTATGTTAGATTCTGGGCCTAATGCGCGAAGCATTCAGATCGGATTGAATCCTTTTACCTTGATCGGTGCGACGACAAGAGCGGGTCTGTTGACATCGCCATTGCGTGCCCGCTTTGGGATCAATGCACGTTTAGAATATTATAACGCCGCTTTGCTGACTAAAATTGTGAAGCGTTCTGCCGCTATTTTAGACATGCCGATTGATGAATCCGGAGCGTATGAAATCGCCAGACGTAGCCGTGGTACGCCGCGTATCGCGAATAATTTATTACGCCGTACCCGTGATTTTGCCCAAATGAAAGGCGACGGCTCCATTGATGTGAAGATCGCGGAGATCGCATTGAATGCCTTGGATGTAGACCAAAATGGCCTAGACGAGATGGATAACCGCATTTTATTAACCATCATTGAGAAATTCAAAGGTGGTCCTGTCGGTTTGACCACGATTGCTACGGCATGTGGCGAGGAGGCTGAAACCATCGAAGAAGTATATGAACCTTTTTTAATACAAGAGGGATTTTTGAAGCGCACGTCGCGTGGACGCGAGGCCACTGAAAAGGCCTACCGCCACGTGGGAATTACACCCAAAGCGCAGACAGGAACCCTATTTTAATCTTTACCTATGTCAACGAAAAAAATGTTAATTGCAGGAATGATGCTTTTTTCTGCTAGTGCTTTGGCCCAAATGAAATACCCACAAACCAAGAAAATCGATCACGTCGATAACTACCACGGAACGCAAGTGGCAGACCCTTACCGCTGGTTAGAAGACGATAATAGCGAGGAAACGAAGGCTTGGGTGAAAGCTCAAAACGAGGTGAGTTTTGGCTATTTAAACCAAATCCCGCTTCGCGAAGAATTCAAAAAGCGCATCGAGGCACTGAGTAATTACGAGAAAATCTCCGCTCCCTCCCGTAAAGGAGAATGGTATTATTTCTATAAAAATTCTGGTTTGCAGAATCAATCGGTTCTTTATCGCCAAAAAGGCTTAAACGGGAAACCAGAGCAGGTCATCGATCCGAACACGTTATCGAAGGATGGAACGACGCGTTTAACCGTTTTCTCTTTGAATAAAACAGGAAAATATGCTTGTGTAGGCTTGAGCTTAAGCGGAAGCGACTGGCAAACCTATTACGTTCGAGATATGGAAACGGGTAAAAACCTAGCCGATGAATTGAGCTGGGTGAAAGTCAGTGGCGTGGCTTGGAAAGGCAACGGCTTCTACTATTCTCGCTACCCAGATCCAGGTAAAGGAAAAGAGTTAAGTACGAAAAATGAGAACCACCAAGTGTGGTTTCATACGGTGGGTACCCCACAATCACAAGATAAATTGATTTACGAGGATCCTAAAAATCCGCAGCGTTTCCACACGGTGAGTACTTCGGATGATGAGCGCTTCGCATTTTTGACGATTTCCGATCGTGGAAAAGGTTTAGATGGCAATGCGCTTTGGGTTTTGGATGCGGCGAAGAAAGAAACGAAGTTTAAGCCTGTCGTTGCAGAACCAGGTAAATACGATTTTAGCATCGTGGATAATGATGGTGATATCTTGATTTTGGAAACGAATGAAGGGGCTCCTAATAAGAAAATCGTTCGCGTAGATCCAGCGAAACCTTCTAAGGAAAATTGGAAAACCATCGTTGCTGAAAAGCCGGAGCCCTTACAGGGAGTAAATACGGTGGGCAAGCGTTTGTTCTTGAATTATTTAAAAGATGTGACATCGCGCGTGTCTATCTACGATTACACTGGCAAAGCCCTAGGAACAGTGGCCCTGCCAGGCTTAGGTAATGCCGGTGGTTTTGGCGGAGAAAAAGAGGATAAATTTACCTTCTATACCTATTCTTCGTTTAATTTTCCTCCTACAATTTACCGTTATGACTTAGCCACTAACACGTCTAGCGTATTCCAAAAGCCCAATCTGGCTTTCGATCCATCGGATTATACCGTCGTTCAGAAGTTCTACCCTTCTAAAGATGGAACTCAAGTTCCCATGTTCATTGTCAGCAAAAAGGGTATTCAGTTGAATGGTAAAAATCCGACTATACTGTACGGCTACGGCGGATTCAATATTAGCTCTACGCCTTCTTTCTCAGCTAGTTTGATTCCTTGGTTAGAAAAGGGCGGAATCTATGTGGTGGCTAATTTACGCGGTGGTAGCGAGTATGGTGAGAAATGGCACGAAGCAGGAATGAAGTTGAAAAAGCAAAATGTGTTTGACGATTTTATTGCTGGTGCTGAATTCTTAATTCGTGAAAAATACACTTCACCAGCCTATTTAGCTGCCTCAGGTCGTTCAAACGGTGGTCTATTGGTCGGAGCGGCAATAAACCAACGCCCAGATTTATTCGCGGCGGCGCTTCCAGGTGTGGGCGTAATGGATATGTTACGTTTCCAAAAATTCACCATCGGTTGGAACTGGGTGGCGGATTACGGCAGCAGCGATAATGCGGATGAATTCAAAGCATTATATGCTTATTCACCACTACATAACATTAAAGCGATGAACTATCCTGCTACAATGGTGTTTACCTCAGATCACGATGATCGTGTGGTTCCAGCGCACTCCTTCAAATATGCGGCAACGCTTCAAGAAAAGAATACAGCTGCTAAACCGATGATCATTCGGATCGATACGAACAGTGGTCACGGTTCATCGAACACTGCGAAGTTGATTGAACTAACGGCTGACTCCTATGCCTTTGTCCTTTATAATATGGGTAAATAATAAAGTAAAAAAAGCCTGGAAAATTCATTCCAGGCTTTTTCATTCTCAAACCTTAAGCGGATTATTTTACTTCTACTCTTCTAACAGCGCCATCATTTCCTTGCGTAACGCGTAAGAAATAAATGCCAGCTCCTGCTTTCTTTAAGTCAATTTGACCTAAATAATCACCTTGGAAATCCTTCACTGTTTCGGTTGCGATTTCTTTTCCATTTACATCAGAAACAGCAATCGTCACATTTCCTTTTGTAGGTGCTTTAAAGCGAACATTTAATTTGCCGTTAAAAGGTTGATTTTGCTTTCCTGAAAGACCTTGAATAGTTTTCGATCCATTTTCCTTCATCATTTTCTTTAAGCCTTTTAACTTCATTCCTGGTCTGCCCATTGGGCCATCCATTTCAAAGGAGAATTCCTCCGGCATTCCGTCAGGCCCATCTTCTCCACGGAAGATCATTACTTTAGGCTCATTACCGTGGGCACCTGGAGCCGCTTGTCCACCCATCATTGGTCCGCCACGGCGAATAATCATACGTTTATTAGGTCCTCCTTCTTTGTCTCCTTCGACTCTTTCAATGATGACATTTCCGGGTTGGTCTGAAATCGTTGAATGAGATTTGTTTACATCCATTCGAATAATTTTTCTCTTGCCACCAGTCGAAGTAATGTTGATGTCTAGTGAGTCATTTAATTTTTTGATTTCAGCGTCAGCCTTATCTAAGTCAGAGAATTTCTTCTCAATGACACTCTCTTTACCGTTTTCATTGATAATAATTTTAACAGTAGCTTCTTTTTTTTCTTGCGCAAAAGCGACTGTTGACATGCAAACGGCTAAAGCGGTAATAAATAGATATTTCATAAATTTCGGTTTTTGATCCGGTGCAAACTTACGAAAACACTTTAAATTGAAAATGTTAAAGAGTGTTAATGTGATGAGCGGCTGCTATTTATCTCTTACATTTGCATTCAATTATTGACCCCATGTCGAAACGTAAAATACGCTTATTGATTGCCTTGATGTCTTTTGCCCTGTTAGGATTAATAGGGTTTCAAGCCTATTGGTTGCGTTTTATGTTAGAAACAAAGCGAGAGAATTTTGCCATAGATGTGCGCAATAGTCTTGAGCAGGTGGTTAGAAAATTAGAAAAACAGGAAATTTTGGTCATTGCAGAGCGTCAGAAAAAATTAGATGCCCTTGCCGTACATCCTCCTGAGAAACCTAAAAAGAAGGCTGCCCCTGTTCCCGTAACAGAAAGTGCCTCTTCAGAAGAGCACCCTATTCTGTTACCTCCTCAGCAACAAGTTGTGTTTGTACAGAAATCATTTATGTTACCTAATGGACAATTAGCCGAGGTAACAGAGGAATATACCGTGGATGAAGATCCAGAAGAAACCCGTCAACGCTTAAAAGCGCAGGCAGCCATGAATCGGATGTTTAAGCGGGAGCAAATGAAAGCACTGCTAAAAATGAGACGTCGTCCTGATCGTCAGAATCAGAGTCAAGAGGATAAAAATTCGCAGTCATTGAAAAAGCTTGAGAAAGAAAAATCTGAGCGCGCAGATTTGGAAAAGGTGCTTAAGAAGACACAGCTAGCAAAAGAGGTTTTTTCTGACTTTTTATTCAAGGAGAGGCCGATTCTGCAGCGTCTTCAGCCGGCCTACTTAGATAGTCTGATTCAAAAAGAATTGCATGATAAAGGGGTGGCATTAGACTACTCATTTGGTATTCAAAATTCGCCCAAATCTTGGATTTATACCTCATCCCCTGAAATTAAGAACCAAAAGAAAGTATTTGAAGCGGATTTGTTTCCGAATGATTTACATCCCTCAAAAAATGTGTTGAAAATCTATTTTCCCGATAGTGCTGCCTTTATTTGGCAAACGATGGGGCTTAGTTTAGCGGGTTCAGGCTTGTTATTATTGGTGATGATCGGCTGTTTCTATTTTGCGGTTTTAACCATTTTAAGGCAAAAGAAACTGGCAACAGTGAAGAATGATTTCATTAATAACATGACGCACGAGTTTAAAACGCCCATAACTTCGATTTCATTAGCGACGCAGTTATTGCAAGAGGAATTAAAGCCCGGTAAAAACGAGTCGATGTTACGCTATTTAGGAATCATTAAAGATGAAAATACGCGTTTAGGTCAACAAGTGGAACGCGTATTGCAAACCGCCCAAATGGAGCGCGAAGAAATCACTCTCAAGCGCAAGTCAGTAGATATGAGCGCATTGATTCAGCAAGTTGCGGAAATTAATGGGCCATTAATCGATTCGGTCAATGGAACCTTAGCGTTACGTTTGGACAATTTGCCCTCGGCTATCTCGCTGGATGAAGTTCATATATCCAATGTCTTAAATAATTTAATTGATAATGCAGTGAAGTATAGTCCTGCTGATCCGAAGGTTGAAATCGATGCCCGACCGCAGGATCAAGGGATTTTAATCACTGTGAAAGACCAAGGTATGGGGATGCCGAAAGAAGCATTGAGTAATATTTTTGACGCATTCTACCGAGTGCCTACAGGTAATGTGCACAATGTGAAAGGCTTTGGTTTAGGCCTTAGTTACGTGAAGAAAATTGTGGAGGCACACGGAGGGAAAGTACACGCCACAAGTAAATTAGGAGAAGGAAGTACATTTGAAATTTATTTACCCTATGTCTAAAACACCTGAAATTTTAGTTGCGGAGGATGATCCTAATTTGGGATTATTGTTAACAGAATTCTTGAAGAAGAAAGGATATGCCGTGTCATGGGCCCAGAATGGGGATGAAGCACTTGATTTATTCGTTAAAGGGGCCTTTGATTTATGTCTTTTAGATGTGATGATGCCTAAGAAAGATGGTTTTTCTTTGGCCAAAGACATCAGAGCAAACCACCAACAAGTCCCCATCATTTTCCTGACTGCGAAATCGATGGAAGAAGATACCTTGCAAGGCTTTAAAGTAGGAGCAGACGATTATTTGACAAAGCCATTCTCGATGGAAGTGTTAGTCGCTCGAATGGAGGCCATTCTGCGCCGAAGCCATTCTGACAAATCAGTTCCTAGTTTAGCGGAGGTAATTGCCTTAGGAAATTACACCTACATTCCGGGGAAAATGCGTTTAAGCATAGGCGAAAAAGAGTTAAAGTTTACACCTAAGGAGAATGAGTTAATGAAGCTTTTGTGCGAGAATTTGGGTCGTCCAGTGAGTCGCAGTTATGCATTGAAATTGATTTGGGGCGATGATACGTATTTCAATGCGAGAAGCATGGACGTGTATATGACCAAGCTGCGTAAGATGCTAAAAGAAGACCCTCGCGTCCAGCTGTTGAATCTGCACGGCGAGGGTTTCCGATTGAGTGTAGAAGGGCTCTAGTTAATGTGTGTAAAGCCCGTATAAGGTACTAGAACTTCTGGAATCTTGATTCCATCCGGACCTTGGTTGTTTTCTAAAATAGATGCCACGATGCGTGGTAAGGCCAAAGCCGATCCATTTAACGTATGACAAAGGATTGATTTTCCTTCCACTTTCGTTCTTAGCTTCAAACGGTTCGCTTGGAAAGTCTCGAAATTAGAAACGGAACTCACCTCTAACCAGCGGTTTTGGGCACCTGACCAAGCTTCCATATCATAGGTCAATGCAGACGCAAAACCCATATCGCCGCCACACAGGCGAAGCACGCGGTAGTGCAAGCCAAGTTTTTGAAGTAATCCTTGCACGTGTAAAGACATCTCCTCAAGCGCTGCATACGAATTTTCTGGCTTGTGGATTTGAACGATTTCTATCTTATCGAATTGATGCAAACGGTTCAAGCCACGTACGTGTGCGCCCCAAGATCCTGCTTCACGACGGAAACAGGGCGTGTGGCCCACGTTCTTAATGGGTAGTTCTTTCTCGTTCACAATCACATCACGGTATAAGTTCGTGATAGGTACCTCAGCGGTAGGAATTAAAAATAAGCCCTCTTCTTTGGTCACATACATTTGACCTTCTTTATCCGGTAATTGCCCTGTCCCAAAACCCGATTCTTCATTAATCAAGATAGGAGGCTGAATCTCATAATAACCCGCCTTGATCGCTTCATCTAAGAAGAAATTAATTAGCGCCCGTTGCAAACGCGCGCCTTTCCCCTTGTAAACTGGGAATCCAGCACCGGTTATTTTATTACCTAAATCAAAATCGATGATGTCATATTTCTTGATCAAATCCCAGTGAGGCTGTGCGTCTGCAGGTAGCTCAGGTACAGATCCCCAAGTCAAAACCACCTCATTGTCATCCGCCGTTTTTCCTTGTGGCACAGAGCTGTGCGGAAGGTTAGGAAGCGTCACTAATAAATCAGTTAATTCTTTTTCTGCTGCCTTTGCGGCCTCTTCCATTTCTTTGATCGATGCTTTTAGCGCAGCAGTTTCTGCGCGCTTGCCTTCGGCTAATTCTTTTTGGCCAGATTGCATTAAGGCACCGATTTCCTTTGCTGCGGCATTTGATTTTTCCAAAGCGGACTCTGCTTGCTGCAATAGTGTCTTGCGTTGATCATCTTGTGTGATCAATTGAGCAACGATTTCCGCAGCATTCGCAAAATGCTTCTTTTGTAAACCTGCGATCGTGGTTTCTTGATTCGCGCGAATAAAGGGTAAGGTTAACATAGCTCGGTTTTTAGAAAAGTCCTTCGTTTAATGCGTTTAATGCATCGTTTTTATGCGAGGCATCGACTAATAATGAAATGTTGTGCTCAGATGCGCCGTAGGAAATCATTCGAATAGGAATGTTTTTGACCGCATTGATAACTTTAATGGCAATGCCTTCTTTGTCTGCCCAAAAATTCCCCACGATGCAAATAATTACTTGGTTCATATCAGGATCCTCTAATTCAGCGAATTCACGCAATTCACTCATAATTGCATCTAAATGCGTGGTTTGGTCGATGGTCACACTGACAGAAACCTCTGAAGTCGTGATCATGTCCACCGGAGTTTTGTACTTTTCAAACACCTCAAATACACGTTTCAAGAAGCCATAAGCATTCAACATACGTGTCGAGTGAATGTATATCGCTGTTATATTATCTTTTGCAGCGATGGCTTTGATCTCGATGTCAGTTGATTTTTCAGAAATCAAGGTCCCAAAAGCACTCGGTTCCATCGTGTTCTTCAAACGAACTGGAACGCCTTTTAATTTAGCTGGCGTAATCGTACTCGGATGTAATATTTTAGCCCCAAAATAAGCTAATTCAGCCGCTTCAGCGAATGAAAGTTCACGGATAGGGAAGGTGTTTTTCACGATACGTGGATCGTTATTATGCATCCCATCGATGTCTGTCCAAATCTGAACTTCCTCCGCCTGAATCGCACCCCCAATAAGGGAAGCTGTATAATCAGATCCACCTCGCTTCAAGTTATCTACCTCTCCGGTCGGATTGCGGCAGATAAAGCCTTGTGTGACGAAGATTTGCGTATCTTTTACCGGGGCTAACACGGCGGCTAACTTTTGTTCAATTACGGATAACAAAGGCTCATTGTCCTCATCAATCACCATAAAATCTAAAGCGGGTAATAAAGCAGAACTTACCCCTTCTTCTTTTAAATAGGTTTCAAAGATTTGAGTCGAGAGTAATTCGCCCAGGGCAACCATCTCCTTTTCTTGCTTCGCGGTGTAAGGTGAAGTAGCGATTAAGCTATCAATGAAATCAAATTCTTTCGCCACAATCGCTTGGCCCTGACCCAGACCTGATGGAGTACTATATAATTCGGTTAAGAACTGATCGTAATGGGCACGTAACTCATTTGATTTCGCCTTCGCTTCTGTTGGATTTCCTGCATTTAGCGACTCTGAAATAGAAAGTAAGGTATTCGTGCTACCAGAAAGAGCAGATAGAACAACGATTTTCGGTTGCCCATCCTCCGTAATTAATTGACGGATTGATTTCATTCTTTCAGGTTTTCCCACGGAGGTACCTCCAAATTTCCAAACTTGCATATGTTCTTGAATTATAGTCCTATCATTTTGATGGCTGTAATGGCCGCCTCATCGCCCTTATTTCCATGCTTTCCCCCTGCCCGGTCCATTGCTTGCTCTTGGGTATTCGGAGTTAGAACTCCAAAAATCACGGGTTTGTCATATTTCAAACTCACATTAGTAATCCCATCTGCCACCGCTTGGCAGATGAAATCGAAGTGCCTTGTTTCACCTTGAATGACGCAGCCTAAACAAATGACTGCATCGATATTCGCTTGCTGTGCCATTTTCTGAGCGCCCAGACTTAATTCAAAGCTGCCGGGTACTTTGGCACTAAGTATATTCTCCTCCTTTACTCCGTACTTTAAAAGCGTATCGTAAGCCCCGCTATATAAAGCATGCGTCACCTCTGTATTCCATTCAGATACGACTATCGCAAAGGTTTTGCCTGAAACATCAGGTAAATGGTCTGTCGTAAAATCGCTTAGGTTTTTAAGTGCTGAAGCCATAGGGTGGGGTTAAAAAAACAAGGGATAAAAGCTTAAGCTCTTATCCCTCATCACATAATCTGTTCTAAAAATTATTCAGAGATAGAGCTTTCTAAGATCGCTTTGTATTTCTTTGCTGGAATTGATTCAGATGACTGACCATATTTTTCCACAATAATTGAATAGGTATCAACTGCCTCTTTTACCTGTTTATTTGCCTCGTATGCATTCGCTAATTTCAACAAATAGGTAGGAGTAAAGAATTTGTTCGGCTTGTGCTCGGCTGCTTTCTTGTAATAATCGATCGCATCAGCGTATGATTTCTTTTCTGAATAAGCATCCCCGATTAACGAGTAAGCACGTGCTTGAACTAATAAATCTGAGCTTGAGAAATTTTTCAATTTCTCAATCGACTGATCGAATTTGCCTTGCTTTAACAAGGTAATGCCTAAATATAGATCGGCTAAGTTTTGTGTATTTCCGCCAAACTCATCCGATACTTTAGCTAAATCTTTTGCTGCAGCAGCTAGAGAATCCGATTCAAACGCATATACTGCTTTGAATAATTTTTTCTCGCCCTCTGCATCCTGCGTATTCATATACCATTGGTATCCAAAATATGCGGCAACAGCTACAACAACAACACCTAAGATGGTTGCAACACTCGATTTATTCTTGTCTACTAGTTCGGTAACTTTAGAAACTTCTTGTTGAAGAGCTTCTGGGCTCTCAATAATTTCAATCGGATCTACTTTTTCTTTCTTTGCCATAAGGGTCATTAATTCGTTTGGCAGATTGTTATAGGTGCCAAAGGACTGCAAAATTATAAAATCTCTTTCATTTTTATCCACATTAATCGAATCTTTTGCATTTTATTTTTCAAATTTGAAGTAAATAAACCAAGTATGTCCTTTAATCGCCCTAGCCAACTACTTAAACTCCAAGAGTCTTTTGATATTTGTATCATTGGTGGCGGTGCGACAGGCGCTGGAGTGGCACTAGATGCTACCTTGCGCGGCTACAAAGTACTCTTAATTGAAAAAGGGGATTTCGCTTCTCAAACGTCATCAAAATCCACCAAACTTGTTCACGGGGGTGTCCGCTATTTAGAGCAGGCGGTCAAAAATCTGGACTGGCAACAGTTTAAAATGGTGTATAAAGCATTGCATGAACGCAAGACGCTACTAAAAAATGCCCCTCATTTAGCTTACCCCCTCGGTTTACTGACTCCTTGCTATACCTATTGGGAACGATTTTATTACCGAATAGGGATGTGGTTATATGACAAAATATCAGGTAGCACAAATTTGAAATCAAGCAGAGGTTTAAGTAAAAAAGAAATCCAGCAAGAGTTTCCAGCAGTAGAATCCAAGCATCTGACAGGTGGGGTATTGTATTATGATGGGCAGCTTAATGACGCGCGGTATGCTTTAGCGATTGTAAAAGAGGCAGAACGTCTGGGTGCCTGTGTTTTAAATTATGCTCGATTGGACTCTTTTGTGTTAGGCCAAAAGAGTCTCAAGATAAAAAAAGTTGTTTTCACGGATACCTGCTCTGGTAATTCATACGAGATTGCTGTTAAAGCAGTCGTCAATGCGACAGGGCCCTTTACAGATAAAATTAGAAGCCTTGCGAATCCGAAAATGAAACCCCGGATGAAGGTGAGCAGAGGTGCTCACATCGTTTTGCCAGCTGAGTTTTGGCAAGGGAATACCGCCTTATTGATTCCTAAGACGGCTGATGGACGGGTTATTTTTGTTATTCCTTGGAGAGGTTCTGTGCTCGTGGGGACGACAGATGACCCTGATACTTTATCAGAGAACCCGCTTATTTTACAGGAGGAAAAGGAATACTTGATTTCCTATTTTAACCGCTATTCGGCTAAGCAAGCATCCTTAGCAGATATTAGTGCTACATTTGTAGGCCAAAGACCTCTATTACAAGTTCAACTAGAATCCGCACTAAACACGGACACTAAATCATTAGTGAGAGATCATGAGGTAGAGGTGGATGGTCGATCCAAATTAGTGAGTATCATGGGGGGAAAATGGACTACTTACCGTATTATGGCCTCTGATACTTTGGACGTTCTCGAAAAGGACGTTTTTAACCAGAAACCTAAGACCTGTCTAACAAAAGACCATGTGTTGGTTTCAGAAAGTCTAGTTTCATTACCAGAAGAAATTCCATCAGATATTCAGGCTCATTTACAGGAGTTGTATGGGCCAGCCGCTGGAGAAGTATACTCCTATGGATCAGAGCGTTTACTTCCTTCCGAACCTTATCTTATTGGAGAATTAGCTTATTTAAAGCAGCATGAAATGGCCGTGACCTGGGAGGATGTGCTAGCCCGACGTTGGGGTGTTTCTTTACGAGATGAGGCACTGGCTGAGCGACTGCAGTCCACAAAAAAAGAGGCTTTCGCCTCTTAATGTTAATATTCGTCTTCGTTAAAGAAGAAATCGTCTTTAGTCGGATAGTCCGGCCAAATTTCCTCAATACTTTCAAATGGCTGACCATCATCCTCTAATTCTTGTAGGTTTTCTACCACTTCTAAAGGAGAACCCGTACGGATTGCGAAGTCAATTAATTCATCTTTTGACGCTGGCCATGGCGCGTCTTCTAAATAGGAGGCAAGTTCTAGTGTCCAATACATAATTTATAGCTAATTTTTATTTCAAAAATACACGGAGGTTTTTGTTGTTCACAAACCCTTCCTAAGTGCAAAAGTAAAATAAAAATGTATTTATGAAAGATTTATTTTTTAAATTTTCATTAATTATCAAAACCTTGATTTAAACCTTCAATTATGTCCCTTTCAACCCCTGTTTCAGTCGAAGTATGTGCCTATTCTTTATATTCCTGCCTTGCCGCAGATCGTGCGGGTGCACATCGAGTGGAACTTTGTGCGTCTCCTTGGGAAGGAGGGACCACTCCGAGTGCAGGACTGGTGGAGCAAGCTTTGAAATCTACTTCACTTGAAATCCATGCCATGGTAAGACCTAGGGGAGGGGATTTTGTCTATGACGATACTGAAAAGCAAACCATGTTAGCGGAAGCCCGATCACTCGTTGCACAAGGGGTACACGGACTTGTCGTGGGTGCGCTTAAACCAGCTGGAGATTTAGATGTGGAATTTATGCAGGAGTTTCGAAAAATTGCCCAAAACCGGGAGTTGACCTGCCACCGGGCGATCGACGTTTCTCGCGAACCCATTCAAGTGATGGAGGACCTAATAGCACTTGGGTTTAATCGAATTTTAACCTCAGGTGGGAAAAACAAAGTGTTGGATGGAATAGAAAACCTAGCCGAAATGGTCGCTGCTTCTAAAGGTCGTATTCAAATTATGGCGGGCAGTGGAGTGAATCCCATTAATTGTCTGGACTTTGTCCAAATAGGCGTAGATGCCATTCATTTAAGTGCAAGAACAACACGGAATTCTGCAATGGAATATAGGCGTCCAGGAATTTCGATGGGAGGTGTTGCTGAGATTTCAGAATTCGAGGTAGCTTACTCGAGTGAGGAAATCATTCGAGCAGCTATCTCTAAAATTCAAGATTTATTCAGCAAATAAATCTGTCGTTTGCCATGCTTTCTCAGGCATGGTTGAAATATCATATAAGCCTACTTCGGTACGCTTAAAAGTTGGGATTTTGAATTCAGCCTCTGACATTGCGCCATTTTTGAATTTCTCCACCATTTGCGCAAAACGAGCATCCTCGGAATCTGGAGCACTCACACTCGATGACTCTAATTCACCATCTAACTCAATGCTGTCGCCTGGATTTAAGAAAACAGGGGTGGATTTCTTCACCACTTTACGCATTCCGCCGTCCATGCCGCTGGAATCTTGTTCGTAACCAGCCGCAATCACCGTTAGATAGAGATCATCCCCTAAATCTTCATCCGTAGAGAAGCCGAACTTAACCATATCTGCCTGCTCATCAATGCGTTCATTCAAATATTCAATGATGGCATTTTTTTCCCAGGTTAATAAATCTTTTGCACTACTAGTAGAAACTGTCACTAAGATGCGTTTAGCTCCTTTGATCTCTTGCGAGTTAAGTAAAGGCGAATTTAAAGCTTCCATAATAGCCGCTTTCGCTCTTCCTTCTCCCACGCCTAAAGCAGAACTCATCATGGCTTGTCCTGCTTTTTTTAATACCTTTTTCACGTCCATGAAGTCCGTGTTGATATCACCTGGTTTGGCAATTACATCTACCACTGATTTTACGGCTTTTGCTAACACGTCATCCGCTTTTGCGAAGGCATGTTTTACCGCTAAATCCTTGTAGTGTTCGGATATTTTATCGTTCATGATCACCAAAACCGTATCGCAATACGTTTTTAGCTCTTCAATTCCTTCTCTTGCATATTGGATCTTCTCTTTTCCTTCCCAGTTATAAGGGAATGAAACCACTGCTACAGTTAATAAATCACGTTCTCTAGCAATTTCAGCTACCACCGGTGCTGCACCTGTACCCGTTCCACCACCCATACCAGCGGTAATGAAGACCATCTTTGTTTCATCATTAAGGACCGCTTTGATCTTTTCTTTACTCTCTTGGGCAGCTTGTTTTCCAACCTCTGGATCTGTACCTGCTCCTAAGCCTTGTTCCCCTAATTTAATCTTAATTTTTACCGAATTAGAGGCTAAGGCCTGAGAATCTGTATTACAAATAATCAAGTCAGCACCTTTAATTTTTAGGTTGTCCATGTGCTTCACCGCATTGGATCCGCCACCACCTACTCCGATCACTTTAATGATGGATTTGAAAGAGGTTTCAGGCACTACTTCGATTTGATGGTCAAAAAAGGAGGGGTTTTGGCTACTCATGGTATCAGGTCAAATTTTCTTAAATGTAAAAATAATAGAATTCTATAAATTTTTTAGTCATTCCCCCAGCGCCACTCATTCCCTAATTCAAGTTCATGGCGGAGGTTATGTTTAATGAAGAATTCTTTCGTTGAGTAAAAGTCTAATTTCTTGGCTGGAATGTTTTCTACATTGCTCAGAGCATAAAGCAGCATAGCAGTATATTTAACGGTGTTCTCCATTTCTTTTTTGTTGACTAAGCTGAAATCATCGCAATTCGCATGGTAGCAATCCAATACACTGCGCGTCAATTTCCCTAGTGGATCCGCGGCTGGAATTCCTTCCATTAGGAAGGTTTGGTTATCAGAATGCAATCCCGGTGAGTTCGCTATTTGATTGCCAAAATCTCCATCAATAGCTTTTATCTGATCCCCCACAGACTTTAACAATGCCATCATTTCATCTCGGCCACCACCATTAAATCCATAGACATTATTTGTCATATCGAGGTTAATCATATAAACAATGCCATCTAGTTCCCCTAGTTTTTTAGCACGTTCCACATAGGCTTTCGAACCTAAAAGCCCTTCCTCTTCTCCCATAAACGCCACAAATTCAATGGTTCTTTTGCTACTTAATCCGAGTGCTTTAAAGGTTCTTGCTATATCCAATACCGAGAAAGATCCAATCCCATTATCAATGGCACCGGTCGCTAAATCCCACGAATCCAAGTGCCCCCCAATGATGATTTTCTCTTTGCGGTGTTTCGAGCTCGTTCCTTTCAATGTCGCTACCACATTGCGGGCCTTAATGGGTTTGCTCACATTGTGCATTTCGATCAAACCCAAAAGTCCAGGCTGGTCCTTCATCCAATTTCTGATTTCCGTACCACTCTCTAAGGAGATGCAAACGGCAGGAATGGTAATTAAATTTCCTGTTACAGATGCCGTTCCAGTTAATAAAACTTGACCCTTAACAGTATTGACAAAAATGACACCCATAGCTCCATGCTGAATTGCTAGGGCAGTTTTTTCAGAGCGATGTAAGTTTTTTGTACCCGCCGGAGCATCTAGCAGTCCAATGTTAGCGAGTACTACTTTTCCTTTTACGTCTTTTCCCACATAGTCCGCATCTAAGCCATTGCCCAGGTCTACAATCGTTCCTTTTATGTTCGCATCTACTGGAGTCATAGCTAATGACACCACAGGTACCTCTCTGAAATCATCTGATTTAGCCGGAGCAATCGACAAAGTGACTGTATCACGCGCCCAAGCTTCTACTTGAAAACCTTGAAATTTAGTGTCCTTGAAACCGGCCTCCTTTAATAGTTTAAAGGCATATTCTTCTGCTTTTTTTCCTTTTTCACTTCCTGTTAAACGGTGACCAATCGTTTTGCAAGCATCCCCTAACGAGCTGTAGGCTTTTGAATTCGTTTCAACTTCGGCTTTAATTTTTTTGAAAATATCTTTCCAATCTTCGTCGCCTTCAACAGGCTTAAATGAACTAGTGAAAAGGAGGATAGAACTGGCTAAAATTCCAAGGGTCAATTTTCTCATATGGGATTTTTAAATATCACCTTAAATGTAGACTTTTTCACCGAAAAACGCAATTAGCCTGACCAATTTTCCCGATCTAAATTTCGATAAGTAATAGCCTCTGCGAGGTGCTTTGCTTCTATAGTGGAGGAATGAGATAAGTCAGCAATCGTTCTGGCCATTTTTAAAATACGGTCATGAGCCCGCGCTGACAATTGTAATTTTTCAATAGCACTTTGCAAGAGGTTGGATGAAAAAGGGTCTATTGTACATACCTGTTTAACTTGTTCTGAATTCATCTCTGCATTTGTTTGTAGGTTAGATAGGTTTTGGAAACGATTCTTTTGGATCTTTCTCGCCTGAATGACACGCTCTCGGATGTCAGCGCTCGATTCGCTTGCTTTCGAGTTAAACATGTCAGGGTACTTTAAGGGGAAAACTTCTAGGTGCATATCGATTCGGTCTAACAAGGGTCCTGAAATACGGTGTAAGTAACGCTCTACTTGAAATGGTTTGCAGGTACAAGGTTTTTCTGGGTGATGGAAGTAGCCGCAGGGGCAGGGATTCATCGCAGAGATCAATAAAAAATTAGCTGGAAATTCTACGGTTCCATATGCCCGTGAAATGGGAATTTTTCGCTCTTCTAAGGGTTGCCTTAATAGTTCCAAAACATGGCGTTGAAATTCAGGCAGTTCATCTAAGAATAAGACCCCTTGGTGGGCCAGTGAAATTTCGCCAGGGTGTGGATTTGTTCTACCACCGATTAAGGCTGGCGCAGAAATGCTATGGTGCAGCGCTCGAAAAGGTCTTTCGGTGATTAAAGGATTTTCAGAGCTCAATTTTCCTCCAATGGAATGTATTTGGGTCGTTTCAATAATCTCCTCATGACTCATAGGAGGCATAATGGAGGGAATGCATTTTGCCATCATTGTTTTTCCGGCACCCGGTGGACCTACCATAATCAGATTGTGTCCGCCCGCAACCGCAATTTCGATGGCCCGTTTTGCTTTTTCCTGTCCTTTAATCTGAGCGAAATCATCTGCGTAGTGAACTGCGCCTGAATGCGTGTTCGGAGTAGGTATGGATGCTTGGGACCGGCCGTGTAGAAAGCGAATCGTATCGCGCAAATTCGTCATGCCATAAATGTCAAGTCCAGCGATCAAGGCTGCCTCTGATGCATTTTCAAGTGGTAAGATGAGGGATTTGATTCCTTGTTTTTTCGCTTCGACCGCCATGGACAAAGCCCCTTTTATAGGACGGATTTCGCCGGTAAGCGAAAGCTCTCCCATGATTAAGTAGTCGGAAAGTCGGATCATCTTCGTTTGCTCTGAGGCTTGCAATAAACCTAAGGCAATGGGAAGGTCGTAGCCGGATCCTTCTTTGCGGATATCAGCTGGAGCTAAATTAATGACGACTTTTCTGCGTGGGAAAAAATACCCTATTTGTTTGATGGCTGATTCAACACGTTGGATTGATTCTTTAATGGTAGAATCTGGCAAACCCACTAAGTAGCATTTAGATCCTTGTCCTACATGGGTTTCAATGGTGATAATGGAGGCATGAATACCCACAAGGGCACTGCCAAAAGTTTTCGCTAACATAGTGGTCATTTAAGTCACAATGTTAATCGAATGAACCTGAATTAAATATCAGTTAACTGAATTTCAAATGAATGCGATCAGCATTTACCAACATCTTGGCATTCTTGCCAAAAATCAATGGTTGGTTATTAGGTATATGACCTGCTGGAAAATCAAAGGCGATAGGATAGGATGTACCTTCGGTGTGTTCTGCTACTAATTCAAAAGCGGTTTTCCCGATGGTCAAACTCGCCTCCTGGCAATCTGTGAACCCGCCTACTAATAACCCAGCTAGGTTTTGGAATAATCCAGCGCGTTTTAATTGCAATAGCATTCGATCCACGTGGTACAATCGTTCACCAATTTCCTCCAAGAATAAAATTTTACCCTCTGTAGTAGTAAACGTAGGAGATCCCAATAAGTGACAAAGTAAGGATACATTTCCACCTATAATTTCTGCAGATGTTTCTCCGAAGCGGTTCAATACATGTGTATCAGCCGTCACAGAATATACCCCTTCAAAAAGCGCGCTACGCAAGTTTTGTAGGGCAGATTCGCCCCCTATTTGGCCTAAATTATGAGGCATAGGCCCATGTATAGAGGCAAAACCTAAGCGATCTACTTCACATAAAAGGGCTGTTATATCTGAAAATCCAACAATCCATTTCGGATGCTGACGGAACGCAGTGAAATCCAAGGAATCCAATAAGCGCGATGAACCATAACCTCCTCGAATGGGAAAAATAGCCTTGATAGACGGATCGTCTAGCATTTGTTGTAGATCAGCTAATCGCTCAGCATCCGTGCCGCCTAAACCAAAATGCCGTGACAAATAGTTAGGAGCCGTTTTAACCTGCAATCCCCAACTTTCTAACACCTCAACTCCTCGTTTCCAATTTTCGGTCGAGGGAAAAGAGGCAGGGGATAAAATAGCTACTTGATCTCCAGGTTGTAAATAAGGTGGTATAGTCCGAATCATACAATATATAAGTTTAAGATTCCCTAGGATTGTATTGCCTAAAAATGCTTAGATGAAAATAACTTCAGCAATGATTTCTTGTTGCGCTGTTTTATTTAATAGTTCCATCATTTTCTGCTTGGCCATCAGCAATTCCTTCTTTAGAGGGGCAGAATCTATACTTAAAAAGAGTTTTTTATCCTTTATATATACCTTAGTGGTTCTAGCGGCGATAGGCTTTCCCATGATCTGCTCCCAATGAGCAATAATATAAGTTTCATCGTATTTATTTTGCAACTTATATACACGCAATAAGGATTCAATCGCTTCTTTTAAGCTCATATGATCCTTACTTCGCGTGGAAGCACGGGGTCCTTTCGGGTTATATGGAGAATCGATCATTGTCTTCATTTTATCTGCCAAAAGTAAGCCATTAATTAGGTTTAATTAGGAATTTCTCAACAAAGTTTAAATTTTTTTATTTTTTTTAATATTTCATTAATCCCAAAATAGTACCCTAAATTTATCTGTTATTAGTAGAAAATATCGGATTAGTACAATAGTCTAAAATCTGTGACCTGCTAGGAACCCTACAATGTTAATTTAAAGGATGAAAATTATATTAGAATTCTATTACTTTTGCCTTTAACGAAAAGAAAGCGAAAGTCATAAACTATGAAAACTACGATCGACGCATTTTCTACAAGTTTTATTAAAAAATAATTCTTTAACCCCAAATTACCAAACTAATGAGTACACAACAACCAAATTTGACGAAGCCGGCTGCTAAGCCAGCTGCAACCGAAAAAAAATCAGGTGGAATTTCTGCTGGTTTAATTCTAATTGTCCTATTCGCTATTGCGATTGCAATTTACACCCTTGTAATGGGAGATGGATCTCACTTTGAAGGTGGAACTAACGAAGGACACCCACTTCCAGGTGACTACTTTGGTGTAGTTTACAAAGGTGGTGTTATTGTGCCAGTTTTGATGACTTGTTTCTTAACTGCATTAACATTCTCAATTGAGCGTATGTTTACTATCGGTAAAGCAAAAGGAACTGGTGATGTAAACGCATTCGTTCGTTCAGTACAAGCTGCTTTAGACAAAGATGATGTAGAAGGTGCTTTGAAAGCTTGCGACAAGCAAAAAGGTTCAGTAGGTAATGTTACTTTAGCTGCTGTGAAAAAATACAAGGCTTTAACTACAGATAAGGCTTTAGATAAAGAACAAAAATTAGCTGCATTGAGCAAAGAAGTGGAAGAAGCTACTTCATTAGAATTGCCAATGTTAGAGAAAAACTTAACAATCATCGCGACTTTAGCATCTGTATCAACTTTGATCGGTCTATTAGGAACGGTAATTGGTATGATTAAGGCCTTCGCGTCATTAGGTAACTCTGGTGGATCAACTGATTCAACAGCTTTAGCAAATGGTATCTCTGAAGCCCTAATCAACACAGCATTAGGTATCGGTACTTCAGCGATCTGTATCATTGCATACAACGTGTTTACAGCGAAAATTGATGAGTTAACTTACAGCATTGATGAAATCGGCTTATGTGTTAACCAAAACTACGCTACGCATCACAATTAATATTTGAACTGATATAGGGGCTTAGCCCTTTCATTCAATTTTATTCACCGTTCAAAAAAATAATTGTTATGCCAAAAGTTAAAGCTAAACGACAAAGTGTCTCACTCGACATGACAGCGATGTGTGACGTAGCTTTCCTTCTTTTGACGTTCTTCATGTTAACCGCGAAGTTCCGTCCAGAAGAGGCTGTTACGATCACCCCACCATCTTCTATTTCAGAGAAACCTTTGAATATTAAAGATGGAATGTTAATGGTTAGTGTTTCACCTGAAGGTGGCGTTTATTTGGCAACTGATGATCAAATGGCTCGTGAGTTTATGTTAGAGCGTATGGCTAATCGCTATGGTGTCGCTATAACTGCTGAGATGAAGAAGAACTTTATGGCTTCTGAAATCGTAGGCTATCCTCTAGGAGCAATGCGTCAGGTGTTAAATATGAAACCTGCAGATGCTAAGAAGCTAAGCAAGGGAATTCCAATTGATTCATCTAACAACGAGTTATCGTATTGGGTGGGTTATGCGAAATTGTCTAATCCAGAATTGAAAGTTGCTATTAAAGGAGATCAAAATTCGAACTACAAAGTGTTTGCTGATATCATCGGTACTTTGCAAGCTCAGAATATTAACATCTTCCAATTAGTTACTGGTCCGGAAAATAAACCG
>JACCDV010303082.1_pt1 | contig 29778 bp, 13 predicted proteins | sample 7446131 | NCBI WGS metagenome assembly JACCDV01 (sample SAMN15323448, study PRJNA562643) | freshwater metagenome | isolation source: river surface water | place: USA:Blue River Watershed | collected 2017-08-17 | reverse complement strand
TTTCCCCAAAATTTAATGCGGTGTTTGCCTCTGGCAAAACTACAAGCAAAACGACTTTCGTTAAGATAATTCTCTTGAATTAAATGCGCTAGAATTTCGTCAATTTCATTCGAATCCATTTTCATGGCACGGAGTTTTTGTACCACTTCGTCGTGGCAACGCTCTTGATAGGCACAGAAATGTTCTATTTTATGGATGGCTTCTTTAACGGAATTGACTTCGCTCATTAAGGTAGTTTTTATACTCGAAAAGTAAGAATTTTATTTGGATTGGAGTCTTTTGGGTTGTCAAAAATCACTAAAAGTGGGTATTTTATATCCAATTATTTAAGGCTAAGTTTGTGATTACTAGTTGAATTAGTACTTAAAAAATCATAATTTAAAGCGCCCCCTTTATGTTATTCTTTATCCCAATTACATCCAGAAATAGGATAGTTTTTGTCCTATTCTTTTTTCTTTTTTCTTTTGGCTACAGCCAAGAGGTACAAGTCGATCCTCAATTCAATTCCTACGATGACGGCCTTTTAGGTGATGGATTTGACGGAACTGTTAGAACCCTTTCTATTCAAAATGATGGAAAACTCATTGTGGGTGGCGAATTTCTAAATTACAATGGAAGTACAACCCCTTACCTTTGCCGATTACAAACGGATGGTTCTAAAGATTTAGGATTTAATCTAGGAGCAGCTTTTAATGGAAAAATTTATGCTTCTGTAATTCAAGCTGACGGCAAAATTATTGTAGCAGGAGCTTTCACAACCTATAACGGAATTCCTGCAGGACGTTTGGTTCGCTTAAATCCAGATGGTTCGAGAGATGTCTCTTTTGATACAACAATCGCCGTAAGTAGTGGTACTGTTTATGGGTTGGCTTTGCAATCTGATGGAAAATTGATTGTTGTAGGAAGTTTTACCAAATACAATGGAGCTACCGCAAACAGAATAGTACGATTGAATCCGAATGGCGAATTAGATACCAGTTTTGTTACAGGGACTGCTGCCACTAGTACAATTGATGATGTGGTAATTGCTCCCGATGGTAAAATAGTGCTTTCGGGAACGTTTAGTGCATTCAACGGTAATTCTAATTATCCAAAATTAGTTCGTTTGAATGATGATGGAAGTATTGATACAGCGTTTTCAATAGGAACTGGTTTTGATGATACTATCGAAGCAATTGCTGTTCAGACCGATGGTAAAATCATTGTTGGCGGGAGCTTTTTGAATTACAATGGAACTTCACAAAACCGAATAGTTCGTCTACATACTGATGGTGCAATTGATTCTAGTTTTCTCTCCCGAACAGGTTTTAATGATGGAGTAGTTCAGGTCATTCAAGTCAGTACGATAGGGATTTTGGTGGGAGGTAGTTTTATTGATAAATACGATACTACAGCGGTTAATCGGTTAGTTCTATTGAATTCCAATGGAACTATAAATTCTAATTTTGATATTGGAACAGGACCTTCCTCGGCTACAATATATTCTTTATGTGAATTCAATGATGGTTTTTTTGTAGGTGGCTCTTTTTCTGTTTTTGATGATTTGAAACAAGGTAAATTAGCTAAAATTAGTACTACGGGTGAATTGGACTCAGGGTATTTGACAGCGGGCGTAGGATTTGACAAAGCGGTCGAAAAAGTTATTCCATTGACCGACGGAAGTTTCATTGCTTTTGGGAGTTTTACTCAATTTAACGGAAATTCAATTAATAGAATAGTTAAACTTTCCGGAAAAGGGGAGTTAGATACTACTTTTAATCCCAATCAAACTGGTCCAGATAATACGGTGAAAGAAATTTTGGTTCAGCCTAATGGGAAATTACTTGTAGCTGGAAATTTCACTAAATTCAATGGGGTTTCAATTAAACGTTTAGTTCGGTTGAATGCTAATGGAACCATAGATGCGTCTTTGAATGTTGGGACGGGGTTTAATTATATGGTGTATTCTATTGCATTACAGTCAGATGGTAAAATCATAGCCGCAGGAAGTTTCACTACTTACAGAGGAGCCGCAGTTAATAAAGTAATTCGGTTACTCTCTAATGGCGATTTGGATCCGAGTTTTACCATTGGAACAAACCCAAATAACACTCCAAATTTAGTGTTGCTTCAACCCGATGGGAAGGTTTTAGTGGGCGGAGATTTTACTGTTTTTAACGGAGTCACTTCAAATAAATTAGTTCGATTGAATTCAGACGGATCTTTCGATCCCAGTTTTTCTGTAGGAACAGGATTCACAGGTTCCATATATACAATGACGTTACAAAGTGATCAAAAAATTCTTGTAGGAGGTTCGTTATCAAAATATGATGGGCAACCTATTGGAAAAATTATACGACTTAATATTAATGGTACTCAAGACAGTTCCTTTAATTCAGGTGCAGGATTTAGTGGAGGAACGGTACGAACAATTGTAATTCAATCAAACGGTAGAATGTTAGTTGGTGGTTCATTTTCTGGAAGTTATAACGGAACGTCTGTCAAAAGAATGTTACGATTATTACCCAATGGGAGTTACGACAGCTCTTTTCCGATTGTACTTAATGGAGAACTCAAGACACTTGGTTTGGTTCCAGGAGGAGCGTTTATAGGAGGGAATTTTAATTCGGTCTCGGGAATTTCGAAGCATCGAATTGCCAAATTATTGTTTTGTCAAGAAGGAACGGTTTGGGATGGAGCTACTTGGAGTAATGGTGCTCCCACGATTGATAAAACAGTTGTTTTTAACGCTAATTACGATATTATGGCTGATGCCAAAGCGTGTTCCTGTGTGGTCAATTCAGGAAAAACACTAACGGTAAAAAATGCAGCTACTTTAGAATTAGTATCCAATTATTCGGGTGCTGGAAAATTAGTTTTTGAAAACAATTCCTCTTTATATCAAACGGATGATTCGGTTGTAAATACAGGAAATATTGAGTTCAACCGAAAGACAACACCTATTCGAAAATCAGATTATACGTATTGGTCTTCGCCAATAGCAGGTCAGCAATTAAATCTACTTGCACCAGATTCTCCTTCGGATCGTTTTTATTCTTTTGATGCCAATTCTAATAATTGGCGCAAAGAATCGAATAGTGCTATTATGATGGTTGGCAAAGGGTATATTTTTCAAGCACCACAAACTTTTTCAGAAGCGATACCAATGGTTTTTGAGTCGGTTTTTTCTGGGATACCCAATAATGGTCTTGTCTCAATTTCGATTGCCAAAAATGGAACACCTAATCTAATTGGTAATCCATATCCTTCAGCCATAGATGCGGATGCGTTTATTTTTGAAAATCAAAATCTGTTGCAAGGCAGCTTGTATTTTTGGACCCACAACACACCAATTGCCAACGGCCAATATACATCGGATGATTATGCCGTCTATACTATTTTGGGAGGCGTAGGAACTTCTGCAAAAAGCAAGGGAGTAAATAACGAAAAACCTACTGGTAAGATTGCTGCTGGACAAGCATTTTTTGTTTTGGGAACTAATCCTCAAGGAGGCAATGCTATTTTTAAAAATGAAATGCGTTTAAAAGGACAAAATAATTTATTTTTTAAAAATAATGTAGCTCAAAAAAGAACCACTTCTTCTAGCATTGAAAAGCATCGATTTTGGCTCAATTTATCCAATCCTCAAGGAATGTTTAAACAAATTCTAATAGGATACATTACAGGTGCTACTAATGAGAAAGATGTTTTGTTTGATGGTATTACTATAGACGGCAACGAATGGCTGGATTTTTATAGTCTAAACGAAGGAGATAAAAATACGATTCAAGGGAGAGCTTTACCTTTTGATACTAAAGATAAAGTGACTTTGGGTTACCGATCCAAGCAGGAAGGCAATTTTACTATTAGTTTAGATGATTTTGATGGCTTATTTGCTAATCAGAACATTTTTTTAGAAGATAAGGAACGAGCTAAAATAGTCGATTTAAAGAAAGGCGATTATATATTTACTACTACAAAAGGGACTTTTGACAATCGTTTTGTTTTGCGGTATGAGAACCAAAATACCATTCCTGAAGAAAGTACTCCAGAGGTAAAAGTAGTGTGTCAAAATAAGCAAATTCAAATTAGTTCTTCTGTAGATTTAATTGAAGAAGTTCGGGTGTATTCTCTTGAAGGTAAATTGCTCTTTCAAGCAGATAAGTTAGAAACTAAAACCCAAATAATCGATTCGGCTCTTTGGAAATCTAAAATTCTTATTATTCTAATTACTTTAGAAACAGGTGAGATAGTAATTCGTAAAGTAGTTTTTTAAAAGCATAAAGCTTCCAGTCTTTTCAGGCTGGAAGCTTTATTACACTTAAGTTCAATTTTTATTTCCCTTTTATAGAAGCTTCCAAATTTCTTTCGATTTTGTGTCCTGGACGTGACCATTTTGGCTTTTCGCCTAAGGCGGCATATTGGGAATCTTCTGCTTCTACGGTTTGCGGCTGTACCATTTTAGTAAATGGTTTTTGCGGTTTTAATCCTAATAGTTCAAACATTTTCATGTCTTCATTTACATCAGGATTTGGAGTCGTTAATAATTTATTTCCTGCAAAAATAGAATTGGCTCCTGCAAAGAAACACATCGCTTGACCCTCGCGACTCATATTAGTTCTTCCTGCTGATAAACGCACTTGTGTTTCTGGCATTACTATTCGGGTAGTAGCTACCATTCGAATCATTTCCCAAATTTCAACTGGCTCTTCATCTTCAAGAGGAGTTCCATCTACAGCTACTAAAGCATTGATCGGCACTGATTCAGGTTGTGGGTTCAAAGTAGACAATGCCACAAGCATTCCGGCTCTATCGTCGATACTTTCTCCCATTCCAATAATTCCACCACTACACACAGTGACATTGGTTTTACGAACGTTTTCAATAGTTTGAATTCGATCTTCAAAACCACGGGTAGAGATTACTTCTTTGTAATACTCTTCCGAAGTGTCTAAATTATGATTGTAAGCATATAGTCCTGCTTCGGCTAAACGTTGTGCTTGGTTTTCGGTAATCATACCTAAAGTACAACACACTTCCATGTCTAATTTATTTATGGTACGAACCATTTCCAACACTTGGTCAAATTCTGGTCCGTCTTTTACATTTCGCCAAGCGGCTCCCATACACACACGAGAAGATCCTGCTGACTTGGCATTCAAAGCTTGAGCTTTTACTTGACTCACTGTCATTAAATCATTGCCTTCTACGCCAGTATTGTATCGCGCTGCTTGAGGACAATAGCCACAATCTTCAGAACACCCTCCTGTTTTGATGGATAATAAAGTAGAGACTTGAACTACATTTGGATCGTGATTTTCTCTATGGATTGTTGCGGCTTCATATAGCAAATCCATTAAAGGTTTATTGTAAATAGCAATAATTTCTTCTTTTGTCCAATCGTGTTTCGTGATGCTCATGGGTGTAATTTTATCTGTCAAAAGTAGTTAAATAGTTTCAAACAAGCAATTCGCTTGTTCTATACTCAAAAGGGTTGTAAGTTTTGAATGTACTGTATGGAAAATTCCTTATCATTTTCTAATTGTTGTTGCAGTAATCCAATCGAATCGAATTTCTTTTCTGAACGGATTCGGTGTAAAATAGCTACCCTAATGTTTAGGTTATAGATGTCGTCATTAAAATTGAAAAAATGGACTTCAATGGTTTTGTTTGTTCCCTGAACAGTTGGGTTAAAACCAATATTCATCATCCCAAATACTTGTTTTTCGTTAATTTTTGAACATACAATATACACTCCATTTTCAGGAATTAGTTTATAGTTATCACTTAGCGTGATGTTGGCCGTTGGGAATCCTATAGTTCTTCCTAATTGTTTTCCTTTTACTACGGTTCCATTTAGAAAATAGGCATATCCTAGATATTCATTTGCGATGTCTATCTTGCCATTTTCAAGTGCAGTTCTAATTTTAGTAGAACTAATAGAAATAGCATTGATTTCTTGTGCAGATATTTGTTCTACTTCGAATTCGTATTGTTTTCCAAACAGAATTAGATCGTCAATATTGGCAGTTCTATTTTTTCCAAAACGGTGGTCATAGCCAATGATAATTTTTTTGACATGCAGTTGGTCTACAAGAATCGTTTTTACAAACTCTTCAGCACTTAATTGAGCAAAATTTTCATCAAAAGGATGAATAATCAGGTTGTCAATTCCAATTTTTTCAAGTAATTCTATTTTCTCAGCAATGGTATTGAGTAACTTTAATTCTGATTTTCCTTGCAAGACCATTCTTGGATGTGGAAAAAAAGTAAGCACAGTACTTTCCCATTTTCCATTATCGGTATTTTGAATTAATTTTTTTAAAATAGCGGTATGACCCAAATGGACTCCGTCAAAAGTCCCAAGAGTTACGATTGTTTTTTTATCAGAATGAAATTCTTTTATAGAATGGAAAATTCTCAATTCAGTTTTCTTTATTTGAAGTGCAAATTTAAACTAATCTCTTGTAAATTTCTTCTCAAAATATGAATTTTAAACCATCAGTCAAAATAATAATAAATTCCGGTTTTTTTAAAAAATAAGCAATATGCGTTTTTAAATTTGAATCAAAAAAACTAATTTTGGAAATCCAAAGACGCCAAATCTATGAAAAAATACCTTTTGTTTTTACTATTTATCACTTCTTTTCCCATTGTGTGTGCTCAGAATATAAACCCTTGGAAAAGAGTTAATTCAAAAGAGATAAATTTGATAGAAAGGGTTAGTAATAGGTTCAACCAGCAAGATGCCACCTTATTTCAATTAGATGCGATGGTGTTTAGTCAATCTTTAGTGCCACTTCATGAGTCCGGACTAACTAAAGAGATTGTAATTGAAATCCCAAATAAAAAAGGAGTGTTAGAAAAATTTCAGATTCATGAGTTTTCTAATTTTGAATCCGACTTACAAGCTCAATTTCCAGATATTAGATCGTACGCAGGAGTCGGGTTGACAGATAAAAATGCCACTCTATATTTTAGTATGTCCCCAAAAGGCATCCAAACAATGGTTTTTCGATCAGACAATGTTACCGAATTTATTGAAAAGTTATCAGATAGTCAGGATATTTATGAGTTGTTTGACACTAATGCTAGAAAGAAAGAGATGTTCCCATTACATTGTTCCACTTCAGGTACTTTTTTAAATAACGGACTTATTAGTAAAACAACTACTACAACGGCTAACAATGGTGTGTATAAGACATTGCGATTAGCATTAGCATGCACTGCCGAGTATACCGCCTATTTTGGAGGTGTTTCACAAGCTTTGGCAGCTATGAATGCTACATTAACAAGAGTGAATGGAATTTTTAATAGAGACCTAGCTTTGCATTTGAATTTGGTAGCAACTACTACTAATTTGATCTATACAAATCCTGCTACTGATCCGTATTCTTCTGCCAGTGTAGGTACAAATGGTGCTTGGAATTTGGAGTTACAGCGAGATTTAACGGCTAAGATAGGCAACGCTAACTATGATATTGGTCATTTATTTGGAGCATCTGGAGGAGGCGGAAATGCAGGTTGTATCGGTTGTGTGTGTCAAAACCCAATAACAGCAAATGATATTGCTAAAGGAGGTGCTTATACTTCACCGGCAGATGGTAAACCTGAAGGAGATACTTTTGATATTGATTTCGTAGCGCATGAAATGGGTCATCAGTTAGGGGCAAACCACACTTTCTCTTATGAAGTTGAAGGGACAGGAATGAATGTTGAACCAGGAGGGGGATCAACCATAATGGCTTACGCTGGAGTTAGTGATTACAATATTCAGATGCATTCAGATGATTATTTTGGATATGTTAGTATTGCACAAATTCAAAATAATCTAGCTACTAAAACGTGTCCAATAACATCGGTTTTATCCAATCAAACACCAATTTCTAATGCCGGACCAGACTATGTAATTCCAAAAGGAACCCCTTTTATCTTAAAGGGATTGGGTTCGGATCCTAATGGTGATGTGCTGAGTTATTGTTGGGAACAAAATGATCCTGCGATTATATCTATTAGCAACAATAGTATAGCTTATCCAACTAAAAAAGACGGGCCGCTTTTTAGATCGCTAGTGCCTAGCGCTTCTCCTAATCGCTATATGCCGGCTTTAAATAAAGTATTAAACAATAAATTTAACTCTACATGGGAATCTGTTTCAGATATTTCTAGAACATTACATTTTACTCTTACGGTGAGAGATAATGCTTCACAGGGTTTGGCACAGACTAATACTGATGCAATGCAAGTTACGGTTGATGCTACTAAAGGGCCTTTTGTGGTGACTTCTCAAAACACTACAGACTTATCTTGGGCACCCTTAAGTTTTCAAATTGTTACTTGGGCGGTAAATAATACGGTCACACTTCCGGGAGCTTCACATGTAAATATTAAATTATCATTAGATGGGGGACTCAGTTTTTCAAAAATTTTAAAAGCGAATACCCCCAATGACGGATATGAGTTGGTTATTGTTCCTGATGGTATTTCAGGAAAAAATTGTCGTATCATGATAGAACCAACGGATAATATTTTTTATGCTGTTAATCAAGAGCCTTTTGCAATTGGCTATACAACGGTTTCTAGTTGTGCTACGTATGATTTTTCAGCTCCATTTAGTATTCCAGAGACAGCAACTTATACTGCTAAAACTATTATAGTTCCAACTACCACTGCTTTGGTTTCTGATGTGAATGTTGCAGTCAATTTATCCCATACTTATTTGTCAGATGTTGAAATGCAAATTGTGAATCCAGAGGGTAAAATAGTTAGGTTGTTTTCGAATGGTTGTAAAGATACTAATGGTAGCTTGGTGTTGAATTTTGATGATTTCGGAGGGGCGCTTTTCTGTGGAAAACAAACGCTTCAAGTGGTTGCTCCTGAAGAGTCATTAGGCTTGTATAATGATTCAAATCCTTCAGGAATTTGGTCTTTTAGGGTTAGGGATGAATTTGCCGGGAATATTGGGACATTAAATTCTGCTTCAATTTCTATTTGTACTAAAACATTTACACCTATTGTTCCTCCAGAGATTGATAGGGATAATTTAATGGTGTTTCCCAACCCAAATAATGGAGAGTTTAATGTAGTATTTTTTAGTTTATTTAATTCGGGAGTTACTATTATTCTTCACGATTTGACGGGTAAGAAAGTATATGAAAATAATTTCCCTAGTGCTCCGATATTTGCAGAATCAATACAAATAAACGGAATTCAATCAGGAGTATATTTGTTAACAGTAATTGATGGGTATACTAAAAAAGTAAAGAAGATAATAGTGAATTAAAATTCTACGATTCTTTATTTGCCGTTAAAAGAGGTCATCGTATTTCCTAATCCTGCTGTGCCAAAAGATTTAATGATTTCTGAAGCAATGTCTAACCGTTCGGTTAGATTAGCTTGTTCTTCTTGTGTCCATTCACCTAACACATAATCTACTTGCTGTCCTTTTTTAAATTCATCACTAATTCCAAAACGGAATCGAGCATAATTTTGAGAATTTAAGATTAGGTTAATGTTTTTAAGTCCATTGTGTCCCCCATCACTTCCTTTTGGTTTGATACGAATGGTTCCAAAAGAAAGATTTAAATCATCTGTAATTACTAACACATTTTCCAAAGGAATATTTTCTTTATCCATCCAATATTTAACGGCCTTCCCACTTAAATTCATATAAGTATTTGGTTTTAACAAGAAAAAAGTACGCCCTTTGAATTTGTATTCAGCAAGAGCCCCAAGTTTTACCGTTTCAAAAGAAAGACTTTCTTTTTTGGCTAAAAAATCCAACACTTTAAATCCAATATTGTGGCGTGTATTGACATATTCGGCTCCAATATTACCTAGTCCTACAATTAAAAATTTATTACTTACGCTTTTCATATTGTTTTTTTGGGGTTCGTGAACCTCCGGTTTCATAGTATCAGTATCACTTGCTGTTTGAGTTGATCCAAACAGTTGGGTTATCCATCGTATCATACTGCAAAAATAAACTTAATTTTTAATAATAAAGCTTCCTGCCTTCAAAAGGCTGGAAGCTTTAGTTGAAAAATGGATTCCAAAAAAAAGCACCAGTTGTAGAACTGATGCTTTTTGTATGATTGAAAAAAAATTATTTTTTCTTTCCTTTTGCAGGTGCTTTTGCAGCTTTTGCAGCTTCTTGCGCTGCTTTCATAGCCGCACGAGAAATTCTTACTTGGCACACTACAGTATTATCAGGGTGCATTAATTTGTATTTATCAGAAACTAATTTCGTTACATACAATTTGTTACCCATTTCAAGAGGAGTAATGTCAGCTTCAACGAAATCAGGTAGATTTGCAGGTAAAGCTTTTACTTTTAATTTACGAGTGTTTAAACGTAAAACACCTCCAGCTAAAACACCTTTAGATGTACCAACAATTTTTACAGGAACTTCCATAGTGATTTCTTTGTTATCAAATAATTGGAAGAAGTCAATGTGTAAAATTCTGTCAGTTACAGGATGTACTTGAATGTCTTGAAGTACAGCGTTATACGATTTACCATTACCCAAATCAATCACAACAGTGTGTGCGTTTGGAGTGTAAATCAAGTTTTTGAATGCTTTTTCTTCTGCTGAGAAATGTACTGCTTGATCTCCTCCGTATAACACGCAAGGTACCGCTCCAGCATTACGTAGGGCTTTAGTAGCAACTTTGCCCACGCTTTCTCTTTCAGATCCTTTAATTGTAATCGATTTCATGGTTTAAAAATATAGTTATTAAAATATTTACATAATAAATTTTCCACTAATGGAATTGTTGTTTTGTACCATCTGCATTACTTCTGCAAACAGAGGGGCACAACTTAACACTTTAATCTTGCTTGATTCTTTCTTCAACGGAATAGAATCGGTAACTATTAATTCACTTAATTTTGAATTTTCTATTTTTTCGTAAGCATCACCAGATAAGATAGGGTGAGTGCAGATAGCTCTAACGCTTAATGCTCCTTTCTCAATCATTAAATCGGCAGCTTTTGCTAAAGTTCCTCCAGTGTCAATCATATCATCTACCAGAATCACATTTTTGCCTTTTACCTCACCAATTAACTCCATAGTGTCAATTACATTGGCTACTTTTCTTTGTTTGTAACAAACCACTACATCTGATTCTAAGAATTTAGAATAGGCATATGCTCTTTTTGAACCTCCCATATCAGGAGAAGCAATTGTTAAATTATCCAAGCCCAAACTTTTTATATAAGGTAAAAAGATGGTTGAAGCAAAAAGATGGTCTACTGGTTTCTCGAAGAAACCTTGGATTTGATCTGCATGCAAATCCATAGTCATTACTCTAGTTGCTCCAGCAGCATCCAATAAATTAGCTACTAATTTAGCTCCTATTGGTACCCTTGGTTTGTCTTTTCTGTCCTGTCTTGCCCAACCAAAGTAAGGAATAACAGCTGTAATATGTCGAGCTGATGCACGTTTTGCAGCATCAATCATCAATAACAATTCCATTAAATTGTCAGCACTCGGGAACGTAGAACACACAATAAATACTCGCAACCCACGAATAGACTCTTCATAAGAAGGTTGAAATTCCCCATCACTATAGGTAGAGGTAATCACTTTTCCTAGAGGTACTCCGTAGGCTTCGGCTATTTGTTCAGCCAAATAGACACTTTTTGAACAGGCAAAAATTTTAGCTTCTGTTTCGTGGTATGGCATTGATAATCTATTCTTTATTATTCCGTTCCGATTCAAACTAATTTTACTTTGTTTAATGCAATAGTTTTTGTTTTTGTAGTTGTCTCGGGCGCAGTTAGTTAGTAAGTTGTGTTTTAACGAGCTGCAAATGTAGAAAATTTATTCCACAATAAAAGTAAAAAATTAAGTATTTTTATTAGAGGTTTTAATTTTATTTTTTACATTTGCGCTGTGTTAAATAAAAAGGGTTTTGTCTTTCAAGACTGCTTTTTATCGCGTGAAATAACTGTTGTTATTTTATGTCTGCTAAGCCCGGATGGCGGAATTGGTAGACGCGCTGGTCTCAAACACCTGTGGGAAACCGTGCCGGTTCGACTCCGGCTCCGGGTACAAAGCCTCTTCTTTCGAAGAGGTTTTTTTGTTAAATGATATGACCTTATTAAGCTATATTTTCCGAAGTTTTTAAAAAGAATACTGTAATTCTAATTGGTGTGCATTATTAAGTAAGGTAGTATAATTGGAATCAAAAGGGAGACTATAATTGTATCCTATTCCAAAATTATTTATTTGAATTCCCGCACCAATCAGTAATTGTTTACTATTTACATAACTTAATTGCAACCAACTTTTTTCTAAATATTCAAAATTAGCACCAGTAGTTAATTCATAATTATTATAATAGGTTTTCATAAGGAGTGAATAGGGTGTGATTTTTAAATCATCATTTGGATAAAAATTATATCCTGCGTAAGCAGTAATTCCTCTTAGAGTTTGATTGTTTTGAACTATTGTAGGGATTGCCAGAGATAATTCAAATTCTTCTTGTTTATATACTGCACCAACTTCCATTCTTAAATTGTTTTTATTTAATAAATCAGTACTGAAAATAGGGTCGTTCATGTCTACATAGTCATTTGGGAACAAACCATTTTTGTTATTTATTGTTCTTCGATTAATTCCAAAACTTAATCCAAAACTCAGTGTTTGATCACGTGAAAAATACAATCTATAAGCCAATGCTTGTTCTATTATCTGTTCTGTCATGAATCCTTCGGAATGATTAGAAATTCTACTTCCAGTTGATAGATCTAAACCTAATGGAATATCGGCTGTTAATTGCTGCCAATTATTTTCTCCATTTGGAATTTTACTAGAAGTAAAATTTCCTACTAGTGTCAATCTATTTTTTTCTAATTCTCCTGCATAGGCTACATTTATTCCAAATTTATTTTGGAAAAACAATCTATTACTTAATGGATATTGGGCATAAACTTTGGGAGCTGTTACAGCCCAAAACAGCATTATTAAAATTGTATATAGTAATTTATTTTTCATTTGATTCATTTAAAACATGCTTAGAAATTATAAGTCTACTTAATTTATTATTCATTGACTACTTTTAGTAATTCTTTGTAAATAAATTCTTTTCCCGTTTTGTCAGTTGTGCTGAAATAAAGATAATACACACCAGTAGGAATGTCTGGACTACCCCAATTATTTTGATAATTGTCAGAGCTAAATAGTAATTGTCCACGATTGTTGTAAATAGATAGCATTGATTTTTCGTAAATCTGTAAATTGAAAATTTTCAACACATCATTAAAGCCATCGTTATTGGGTGTAATAACGTTATTAAATACTAAACTTTCTTCGGCTTCATCATTTAAACCGATAACTACTGTAGTGATGTCTGATAATGCTGGAGTACCATTGTCGGTTACTTTTACTTGAAAGGTATAACTGGTTTGTTTTTCAAAATCTAGTGCTTTATCTAAAGTAATTAAACCACTATTGCTTATTTTAAATGGCAATGAGTTCGTTGAAATTAATTCGAATACATGACTATCTCTTGGATCTTCATCAGTCATACCTATTCTTCCGATTTCTGTTCCAATTGCAATAATTTCAGAAACAAAAAACTTTGGGTTTTTAGTCAAAATAGGAGGGTCATTGACATCAATAATAGCACAAGAAAATTTTCTTTTTATTTCTCCTCCAGACCCATCATTACTAATAACTTCAAATTCATATAATGCTTGTCTTTGAAACTTAGGGACTTCTTTAATGTAAATTTTGTCCCCAACAATTTGAAGCTTATTAAAATCAAAAGTAGGGGCAAATCGATACGTAAATACGGTGTCATCTTGATCTGTGGTGGTTAACACTCCAATTAATGCAGGGGCTGCGGTATTTTCTAAAATAGAATTATTGGAAAGTTGAATCGATTCCGGGATATCATTGATGTCGTTGATTTGGATTTTAATCACATTTACAACAACCCCTTTTTTAGGGTCTTCAGCTTTTATCCTGATAGTATATTCTTTTTTAATTTCATAATTGAAGGAAGGTTTTGCGTATAATTGACCGTTTCGTATTTCAAAAAAAACGTTGTCTTCATAACCACTTCCATCTAAAAAGGATAGTACATGTGTGTCTGTAAGATCTTCATCAATTACTGTAAGTGTTCCAATCAAAGTATTGGGCGCTTTGTTTTCATCAATGGATGTAGAAGATAAATTAATAGCAGTTGGGATGGAATTATCCTTAATTATAAATGGACTATTGAGTGTTCCCAAACGACTATCGGTAATGAATGTAATAGGCTGGTTAACGGCGTTAGTAACTTTGTTTAATGTTTTGTTATACAGTTTAAAAGTAATTTGAACATTACTTTGATTGCTATACACTACTAAATTAACAATATATCGATCTTTTGATGCTAAATAAGTTATCGGAGAAGCGATTCCTCTAACATCATTGCCAATAAACGCCGCAACTACGTCTTCTGGATTTCTAGATTCAACAGACTCTAAGTTCAATACAGCAGTAATCACCATTGAATTGTTAAAATCACTCGGATTGACATTCCAAGTGCTTGGGGCTTGAGCATAAATTGATGGTATTCCAATCACTAGTAAAAAAGTGATGTAGGCTAATAATTTATTCATGTTTATAATTGTTTAAGGATCAAAAAGAATTATTCTTTAATTCCCGCTTGTTATTTTTTCAATAATTGTTGCGTATATATATTAGTTCCCGATTCATCAAATAATGAAAAGATATACGACCCTGATGGATAATTAAGCATCTCTACTCTGATTTCATTTTGGCCTAATTTGACGTCTATATTTTGTAATTCATGACCCAACATATCAAACATAATTGCTTTAGTAGCCTTGTGCATTGGAAATAATTTCATTATTATATAATTGACAAAAGGGTTAGGGTAGACTAGGAATGTCTCATCTACTTTTATTGGTTCTGCAATTGTTAATAATTGAGGCGTGGCAGTACTTCCAAGGACTAAGTCTGATTTGAATGTGAAATTTTCTATCAATGCGACTGTCTTATTAGCGGAAGCATCAAACCATTCAAATCGGATGGTATCATCCGGTTTTTGACCGTAAATTGTCATAAAATACGATTGCTTATTGGTTAGTGGATTAAATATAGGATACGATTCACCTCTAAGTTCTTTATCAACGTAAGCACGCAATATGTTTTCAGGTGCAATAGTCTCATTAGCAACCTCTGCTATAAGATTCATGTTGGTTGAATATTGATAACTACTTTCAATTTTACTTGTCTTAGTAGTTAAATTTATAGGAGCACTAGTTGATGCAGTTGTGAATTTAGAAGTTGATGCTGAATAATTTAAATTAGGGTAATAAAAATTACCTGACTTAGCGGTGCGCATCATATATCCAACTCCTGGCTCCAGATATGTTAAATCACCGATCCATCCAACTGTAGGGGAATACTGTGCCATAGTATACTGACTTTTAATAATGTCACCATTACTCACATCTGAAAACCCTGCTAAGGCTTGGTTTACAGACATGTTTTTAAAGCCAATGTAACCAATCCAGTTCCATCCTTTAACTAAGTCTATTTTAACCTGCTCTCCTTTTAGAAGCAAACCAGAATATTTAAGTTGGCTCGAATTATTTAAATAAATTTTATATCCCTTACCATTCTTGATTCCTCCTTTTGAAGTTAAGGTTCCAATCCATCCCTCATCAGCATCAAAACTATCAAAGCTGTCAATATCACGAATTAAATCACCATTTACTGATTTAATAGGTTTCAATAGGTCTTTGGTTTTTAATTGTTTATTAGGATTGTAATTAAAGTTCAAATGAGCTGAAATCCAAGTCCAACCTTTAGCTAAATTATAAGTATGTTCTAAAACATCAACAGCATTTAATATTTCAGGTTGGAGTAAAGTCCCTTTGACTTCGTTAGATTCAAAGAAATAGGTTGGAGTTACATCGCGATGTACTTGTCCATCGCTAGCATTCCAAATTCTGAATTGAATAGGTTCGTTTTCTATATTGCTATATACACTTATAAAAGCAATATAATTATCTAAAACAGCATTGTATTTTAATTTTGCGATACCTCTACATTGGTCTCCAACAAAGGCTGCCACTTGATCGTTAGGATCTCTTGAAATTTCTCCATTGATTCTTAATTGGGCAACAAAGTTCATTGATAATTCAAAATCGGAAGGATTTACTTTCCAATCTTCTGGCAATGGTTTGATAACATCAAGATTCAAATTGAAAACTTCATCAAAACCAAATTCCGTTTCCAATAATATATCTTGAACATAATTTCCAATATTTACATTTTTATCAATTGTAAATGTAATAGGTAAACTAGTTACAGGATTGATAATTCCACTACTTGGCGAAACGGTTAACCAAGGTGGTAAGTTTTTGATATTGAAGTTGAAAATCTTTCCTCCTGAATTTTTTATCGTTGTAGTAAAAGTAAAGCCTTTGCCTGATTCAATCTCAATTTTCTTGTAATTGTCCGTCCAAACCACTTGGTTTTTATCAACATAAGCAGTCCATCTTACCGTCTCTCTCATGGAGTTACCGTTTAAATCTTTTACATTTTGAACACTGATATCCAATAATACATTTTCTATAGTATAATCAGGATCCGAAGTAGTCAAAATGATTTTATCTTGATTTGCCGAATAGGTGAAATTTATTTTTCTTATAGGTCTTGGTAGTTTGATCAATGGTGTTTCCTGAACGTAAGTTGGCACCCCTACAATCGAAGCCGGAGTTCCATTTTCTCTAACTGCTGTAGTCGCTGAGGCTGCAGATTTATTTGATGGTTCTAACATCTCAATCCCAAGATTATTTATATAGGCATCAAATGGTAGGTATAAATCTAAACCTGATTCATCGCCACTTAACATGTACCTCATGTCTCTTTTTATTTGTAAAACGCTCCTTGTTCCTTGCCAAATACGAACCTCATCTAAAGCACCATCAAAAGCTTGTTCTCTATGGGTGCTGCTATCTGAAGCCACCCAACCTAAAGCCCCTAAATGTAATGAGGCTCCACCAAATCCGCTAAATCCTACTCCAGAAGTTTCTACACTATTTTGTTGATTCCCGTCGATAAAACAAACAGTGTTTAAAGAACGATTCACCACTAGAGCAAAGTGGTGCCATTGATTGTCAAAATAATTTTTCTCGGTCGCTTTAAACATTTTGTTGTTATTCCAAACTTCAATAATTCCTGAAGAATTGACTCTAAATGACCATCCATTTTGATTTGGATCTAGATTGTCTCCACGGCCATTAGATAGTAAAGTTGCATTAGTGGTTCGATCTCCTTTAAACCAAAATTCAGCGGTAAAATTAGATATGTCCTCATAAGCAGGAGATTTGATAGTTACATTAGAACTAGAGGATGTTTTAAGCGCATTTCCAACTAAATCAACTTCCCAAGTACCTGATTTAATTTCGGCATTTCTTTCTCTTACTAAATCGCTTACTTCAATACCTTCTGATTCTTCCATACGCCAATTGCCTAGCAAACTAGGTTCGTTGCTGTTCAATCGTTTTGTTGCGGCAACATTTACTTGACCAACTGACAAAGCTTTACCCCAAAAGCGCAATTCGTGTATATTTCCTTTGAAATAAGAATTTGGCACCATAAGATTTTTTGCAACTAAAATTTTTCCAACAGCTTCGTAGTTAGGCGTAAAATTGTCTACAGTTCCTTTTAACAAACCATTATGATATAAATATGCTTTCGATTCTGCAGCATCATAAACAAAGGCAAAATGGGCCCAGGTGTTATTCACAGGAATTGTATTTTCGGAAGTGATTTTTTTACCAGCTAAGACTACCTCTATCTGATTAGAAGTATTAAATCCAAAGGTAAATGATTGTGTTGTTGAACTTCCTTGTGAAATAATGGTTTCAATTCCTGTACGTTTTCTTTTAGCATAAAAATCTACAGAAAAGGAACGTCTGTTTAGGAGAATACCTTCAGGAATTTCCATGTAGTCGGAGGTTCCATTGAAATAGATACTAGCTGGATGTTTGAGTTCTCCTCCCTGAACCACACCGCGAATATCAAAATTAGTTGGGCCTAATAACCCTGCGTTTATAGGTTCATTAAATTGCAATAGAATTTCGTCACCAGCTTCTAAAACTCCATCTGCAGGTTGTGGTAACCCAAAAGTATGCGGATTAACTCGGTCAATAATTCCTGAAATGGTTGGCGAGGTAAAAATTACGTCGCTATTATCACCCTTACATACACTTTGTAGTCGGATGTCATATAAGTCATCGGGCAAATTGGTAACATCCCAATTATAAACAAATTCATTGCCTCTTTGTTCGTTAAGTAAAGGAGCATTTCTGCTCACTTCATCAGGGCCAGCCAATGTTCTTGCTGAAGCATCTCGGTAGTAGGTTTCTAATAATTTCCATTCGGATTCTGAGGCACTAGATCGCTTGTATTGAACATTAATGAATTTAAATCCTTCATAGTTGATATCATACCCATTTACTTTTACACCTAGTTTATTTTTACTATCGTAATTCACCGTCCATTTGTTACCCGGACTTGCAATTAGTGCTTCAGCACAAACTGGAATATATTCAATGTCCATTTTTATTTCTTTATGGATAGTAGTGTCACAAGCTGATTCAAAGATTAGTTTTAAATTACTATATTTATATTGATTTGGCCCTCTAAAAACGGTCAGTGTTTGTCTCAGTTTTTGTCCAAATGGAATTGAAATATTTACTGGACGAACTAAGTTTTCTCCGTTTAGCAAAACGACTAATCCATCTGGGTTAGAACTCGGATCAACCGATAATTGATAACTTACTTGGTCGCTAGGACTAGACGGAATCAATTCGGTTTCATTTCGAAGTTCCAAATCAAAAATGGCGGCTTTGGTAGACGGAACATTGAGCATGGTAGCTTTATCATTGCCATTAACCAAAATACTCGGTTTTTCAATTTGTACAGTTCGCGCTCCCAAAAGCGGTTTTGTATTTGCAGAAAATAACGCATACAATTCTTCAAAATAAGCTTTTTTAGCATTTAGTAATGTTTCTATTCTTAAAATAGATGCGTTTTTATCAGCCAATATTTGCGTTTTTTTACTTAATAAATAACTTTTTAGGGTATTGCAAGTTTCATAGTCGTCAGCACCTTGAATACAAGTCAAAGTTCGAATTTGTTTTTCAACTATAGCTATTTCTTCATTCGCAACAGTTGTTATATTGTTTATTTTATCACGTACTATGGCAGGTAAATGGGTACTCCAATATTTTAAATAATAGCTATGGTTTTTGGTAACCTCCAATTCTTTTTCTCTTTCAAACGGACAAGATGTTTGACCGGCAATAACTTGAAAAACAGGTCCATTATTTCCAGTTCCTTTATGTACGTTTAAATTATAAATATTATACGGGTCATTATCTTGGATTGAATAAGAGGTGGTCACCGCTTTTTGATTGCTATTGGTATTTGTTGTTGTTGTTGTTGTATTTAATCCAGAATGAATACTAATTGTAGGCCCAACTAAAAAACCAGCACCAACTAAAAATTTAGCTTCAGCATCTATAGAAGAACCTGCCATTATTTCGGAAGATCGAACAATTACTTCTTCTTTGGCTACCGTAGAAGAATTGGTATAGGCTATACCTGAACTAATCGAAATATTTTTTGAATTGGCAGATGGTTCTTTGGTAGCAATCCATTTGTCAATTTCATTGTTCATTAAAATTTCTTGCCAGGCTCTTATTTGATTATTGTACCAACGTACTTTATCTTGAATGATTCCATTCACTACAGGCGCTATAGCTCTGTTAAAGGTATAACTTACACCCGAGTCGTCTGCTGGATCGTCTTTAGTGTAATCATTAGTTCCAGAAGCATTGCTTGGCCATCTAGGGTCATCATTATTAGTTGCAAATAATGGATTGTTAGGGCTTACACCTGGTGTAATTCTATAAATAGTTGGTTGCGATGTAAACAAACTATTTCTTAATAATTCTAACTTTGGAATTATATCTGTTTTGATATGATTCTCAGAATACAATGAAAAAGTTTTGCCTATTTCTTTTTGGTAAAATGAATTACCAATATTTAGAATGTAATTTTTATTATCATCTCCTCTGGCAATTGGCCCCTGGCAATTGGCACAGACAGTTGATGGAATAAATTTTATTTCAGAAGCGCGTCCAATTTCAATATTACTAGATGAGGAAATAAAAAAATCACCTTTGTTAAACGAATCTTGACTTGTTATGGTAAAGTTCTCTGCAAATGAATTGGTTGTAGTTGTATTTTTTTCAGAACCTAGTATTTTAGAGCCATAAGCAGAAGCCATTACTTGTCCTTCAGTATTAGCAAGTTTTGTCCCTGTTAAAGGTACTTCAGCTTCATAGCTGAATGCTAACCCAAGTCCCGAATTCCATTCCCCTCCTTCCGTTGTAGAATTTGAATTTTCGATAGCATAGGTACTGCCTTTTTCTATCGTAACGCTACTATTTGTTCCAGGCGGGATTCGAATAGCACTTTGAATTTCGACAGGAGCTACCGTCACAAAATCAGTACCCGGCATTTTTTTTGCTCCCATCACATAACTTTTGTAAGTGGTAGCTGCACTTGATGCTTCAGGCCAGTAAATAGTTTTGCCATCAGCAACTAATCTTATAGATAATGATTTGGTAAAAGAATTATCAGTAGAAATATTATCTTGAATTAGATTAGGGTCTCCTGCCATAAAGGTATAATTCACAGCACCTGAATTTTGCAAATTCATTTGATGCGTGTTTCCTGATAATAGCTCCCAAGATCCATCTGATTTTTGATAAGAAGCCACATCACCTCCTGCCTCTGTAGAACTGATATTATTGTTAATGGTAAGCTCTCCATCAAGAACCGGAACCTCATCTTTTGCAGGATTTGCAGCAGGTTTAGGTCCGAAATATTCGTATTTTTCAGTGGCTTGTATTATTGTTTTGTATTGTTTACCCTGAGTAAAGAGAGGGTATTTCAATCCTGAAGTTGGAATTTTAACTTCAGTTGCGGCTACTTTATCATAGAATTTAATGGTTGCTTCCCCTACTTCAGTTTTTGGGGTTATTGGGCTTGTTGAAGCGCTGTTAGGCAAGAAATTTTGTCCTTTATCATCTTTAACAGTTAAATTAGGAATAGATCTTAAAATAATTCTTTTTAAAGCATTAAACGTAACCCTTTTTTTAACAAAAACCCCGTTTACTTTTACAGAATCCTCTACGCTAATTCCTTTGTAAGCATCAGTATCTGCAAGTTTTACAGATTGAAGCTCAGCTTGAAGTTTTACTATCTTATCATCGTTTGTAGTTACAGGATCACCAACTAAAGATACATTTGAAAAACTATATTCATTCGGGGGTAATTGGATTTCAAAATCTCCTGTTTCGGGATCAGTTTCGACTGTTCTTTGAATTTGTGCTGCGTCAACAGAGGTTAGTGTAAAATAGGCTTTTCCTATATTATTGATGCGTTGAACACCTGGTTTTAAATTTCCTTTATCGTTTTTAAAACCGACTTTTTTATTTCCTTGAACCAATCCACCAACTACGCATCCTACTAAGGTATGTTTAGTAGCATCCATAATCTCAATTCCAGAAAGAACGTCTTGGAAATCAAACACTCCTTTGTTAGTTACTGTTTCTAATGGGAATTTATTATGAACAAATGTGTGTCCTTCTTTTCTAAATTCTAAAAAGTGTTTCCCTATGGGTACTGTAATTTCAAATTGCCCAAAGGCATTAGTGACTATTGGTTGGTTATTTCTTAGTAATTGTTGTGTGCCATCGAGCCATATCGATACTCCAGGAGAACCTGAAGTTTTAGTGTTTGGATCTCTAAGATTATTTGCAAAATCATAAAGAACTGTTCCTGTAACTTTAAAAGAGGATTTGTCTGTAAAATCTTGATTGTTTTCAGTAGCTCTTCCATTACCTAAAAATAATATTCGTTGGGCTGGGGTAAATTCATGTACCGCTCCACTTAATGTCATAGTAGGGGTGATTCTAAAGTTTTCGCCCGTCCCATTGTACAAAATACCTTCTATGATATAATTTCCATTAGTATCAGTAAATCCGGCATAACCTAATTGTTCTTTTGCAGGAACTTGTGTGCTCCAAGTAGCACCAAGTAGTTCCCCGTCATGTTTATGAAACACACCACTTTCTTTAGAAGCATCAAAAATCATCGGGCCTACACCTTCATCAAATCGCCAATATCCTACTAAATTGTTCGATTCACCAGGGATCATTCGGCTGTAATCTCTAGCTACTTCATAGGGAGATTGTACAGATTTATAGAGTCGAAATTCATCGATATATCCCTGGTAAAAAGGAATAGTTCCTTGTCCAGACCCTAAATAAATTGTAGCATTAGAGCTAGCAACAAGACTGTTAAGGTTTATTCTTCTCAAAGAGTTGTCTTTTTTTCCATTGATGTATAAATGCAATGAATCTGCACTACAGGTAGCGGTTATATTAGCATATTTCCCAATTTCTAATTCACTAGTTGATTCTATGGTATTATTGCCAATTATTACTGTTGCTTTTTTATTGTTTAATTGGATTTCAAAAATACCGGTTTGTTTGGCAATTGTTTTAGTACCAGTTAGGACTTCGGGTTTAATCCACACCGAAGTTGAAAATCCGTTCGTAGTATAGTTTATAGCACCTTTTGGATTTATTTTAGCATATTGATTAGTTCCATCTAAATAGAGAGAATTTCCTGTAGTTTGACCATCTCGTTCTGCTACCACTTTAACATTAGGTACAGCAAAACCTCCTACATATGAAATGTTTCCCGTCACTGTTGCAACAGGTAAACGGAATCCGATTCCAGCCGCAATACCATGTAACCCGGTTAGATTACTGTATTGCACACCTTGTGTTAAAGAGATAGAATAACTTTTCAGATTTTCTAAACCACAATTTGCTTCAGCAATGACAAAATATTCATAGAGTGTTTTTGGAATTGCTTTTGTGTCTTCCCAAGAACGTGAAAATCCATCAAGTGAGGCAACTAATTCTGGCAAAACAGTACTTCCCAAAGTACGTCTGTAAATCTTAAATTGATTGACAAACGTTTCATACTCATTAACACTCCAGTTGAGTTCAACTATTTCAGGATAATATCCTTTTGAAGTTTGTAAGTTGTTGCCTTTAAAAATTTCTGAAAGTGTAATGTTAGTGATGCTTAATTTATCAGTCGTATCCGGTGCTAAACAAGTAGCAGCAACACTTGACTTACATTTAGTATTTGCTGTAATTTTATAGCTATACGATTCGCAAGTAGTAATTTCTTTATCAACATAAAATAACCTGTAACCATTTCCAGAACTATTTCTAACTTGATTTTGAATTTGAGCTAGATAAAAATCTTCGATCGGAATTTCAATAGTAGTTTCAGTACCTTTTTTCAAATCTTTACGAATAATTTTGTAAGTCTCACCACTTGGATTGGCAAAATAATCAGCGGTCCATTGCGTTTCATTCCAAGAAATTTTAACCCCTGAATCATTGCCTGATTGCATTTGCATGACTGTATTGCTAGGAGCAACAGGGTCTATAGGTACCAGTCCAACCACGGCTTCGTCGGATTGCAATCCTTCTTCTGGACATTTACCTCCTTTAGCCGCTATTTTAAAATAATATTTGGTTCCAGGTGTTAATCCAATTGCAGAATAGGATCTTTTGGTTCCAGCTATTTGTTCGTGTACTGTAAAAGGACCTGTTGCTGAGTTTGATTTGTAAATCACAAAATAAGTTGGACTCGCCTGAGACCATTGCCATTTTAAATCTATTTTGCCATCGCATCGGTCTGTAGTAGCTTGTATATCAGCAGGAATTGCTAAAGGGTCATAGGGAGCACCAGTTTGCGATTTGTATTCAATTTCTTCATTATTCCAAAATAATTTGACTTTAAATTCCGATTCTTTATCAACATTTAGTGCTTTATACTCTGTTGCATCTCCATCTAATAGAGCAATTTCTACATTGTCTTTGTATACTTTATATTTGTATTCAGGCAGAGAGAAAGGATATGCAATGTTTAATTTATCCCAAGAGAGTTTAACGCTATTACAGCTAGATGCTACCCGCAAATCGGGTTGAGTAGCTAGTTTTGGCGCTACAGGACTGTTAATCCAAGAATTATAACCTTCAGTAGAACTACTAGCAGCATCTATATTTAAAAGCCCTGATTTTAGAAAACGAGCAGGCAGAGTAAAAGTAAACTGACCCATCACTCCATCTGACCCCCACCCAGTTATGCTTGAGGATATGGCATTCAAAATTGCTTGTGAGGGAGCATTTAAGTACCAATCGAATGTAGATCCACCATCAGAACATCCGGCATCACTTTGATTACCAATATATCTACTATATGTACTTGCACTTTTCGTGATTTCAAAAATAAGCTCACCATTTATTTTAAAATATAAATAATGAACGTATTCGTCACCATCACTACAGTCTACATCTCCTAATTGGGTGTAAATGGTGTAGGTGTAGCCCGAAATGGCGCCATTTAATCTACCTGTTCCATCATCATAACCAGCTAATTGAGCATGTCCTTTAAGTGAGAATAATAAAAAAAGTAAACAAACAAAGGATTTGTAAGATAAAAATTGAAGTAATTTTTTTTGCATAGTGTAATATTAAACTAGTTGAATAAAATTACTGTATACAACAATTTAAAATAAATTTTGTTGGAGGGCAGCTATACAGAAAAGTGTTGTCAATTGACAAATTGGAATTTGGGATATTTTTTTGCTAAAATAAAAAAAATATGAGTGTTATACTCCATATTGTTTAATTAATTCTAAATCAATGAATTTAATGAGCAGTGGTTATAAAATATTGATTTTATTACACTTTAAGAGTTTTTTATTATAAAAAAAAGATATATTTGTTTATTAATTTTATTAAATAGTTAAACAAAATAACAGTTCAATATTTTTTCTTTTTTTGAAAAAACAACCCATACATACAGTTTGGTTCAAGCGCGATTTCCGTTTGGTGGATCATGAAGCTTTGTTTCATGCACATCAATCAGGACTGCCGCTTTTGTTGGTTTGTTTTTTTGAACCCTCGGTCATGCAATATCCTGATTCGGATGTGCGACATTGGCGGTTTGTATACGAATCCATTCAAGATTTAAATAAAAAACTAGCCCCTTTTAATGCTTCCCTCTATTTATTTCATGACGAAGTCAAAACCGTTTTTTCTCATTTAATTCAGGAGTATGATGTTAAGGCTGTTTTTTCGCATCAAGAAATTGGGAATAAAGTGACCTATGATCGCGATTTGGAAATGAAAGCTTTTTTCAGTTCCAATGATATCGCTTGGAAAGAATTTCAACTCCATGGGGTGATTCGAAAATTAAAATCAAGGCAAAATTGGGACCAACGCTGGGAACAGGTCATGCGGGATACTCCTAAAATGATTAAAGAATCCGATTTAAAAACAATTGTGTTAAGTGCTGATTTTTATGACAAAATAAAAGGGTCTGATTTAGCCGCCGAAATCACTACTCCCAATGCAAATTTTCAACGAGGGGGCGAATATTGGGCGTGGCGTTATCTAGACAGTTTTGTTAAAAAACGCTACCTGAATTATAGTAAACATATTTCAAAACCCGCTTTGAGTAGAAAAGGGTGTAGCCGATTGTCTCCCTATTTAACTTACGGAAATATCAGTATGCGAATGGTCTATCAGTACACCAATCAGCATTACGAAACCTCTAAAAATCAACGCGCCATTCTCAATTTTGTATCGCGTTTGCATTGGCATTGCCATTTTATGCAAAAGTTTGAGGACGAATGCGAAATGGAATTTGAAAATGCCAACCGAGCGTATGATACTTTGGTAAAACCAAAGAACGAAACTTACATTAAAGCTTGGCAAGAAGGAAAAACAGGTGTACCAATAGTCGATGCTTGTATGCGATGTTTAGTTGCAACTGGTTATATCAATTTTAGAATGCGTGCGATGGTGGTGTCGTTTTTCACGTTTAATTTATGGCAAGATTGGCGCGAATTGCATTTTCTGGCAAGGCAATTTTTAGATTACGAACCCGGAATTCATTATCCTCAAGTTCAGATGCAATCCGGTACCACAGGAATCAATACAATCCGAATTTACAACCCGATAAAAAACTCCGAAGAACACGATTCAGAAGGCGTTTTTATCAAAAAATGGTTGCCCGAATTAAAAGAAGTACCCATTCATTTGCTTCACGAACCATGGAAAATGAACGAAATGGAACAACAGTTTTACAATTGTATCATAGGAAAAGATTATCCAGCGCCTATTGTAAATATTGAAGAAACTCGAAAATACGCCAGCGATATCGTATGGAGCTTTCGAAAAAAAGACGAAGTAAAACAAGAAGGTAAACGAATTTTACAAAAACACGTGAGTAACCCCAATAAACCTAAAAATGCGAGGAGTAAAAAAACAAAACCTACCGACTAAAATGTGTATGGTGTGCCAAAAACCATTCACTTGGCGCAAAAAATGGGAAAAAGTCTGGGACGAAGTAAAATATTGTAGTGATAAGTGCAGAGGAAAAAAATAAAATAAAAAATGTCAAAAACGGTACGATTACTTCTCGGAGATCAATTGAATAGCAATCATTCTTGGTTCAAAACCATTAATGAGTCAGTGACTTATGTGATGATGGAAATTCGCACAGAAACTGATTATACCCAACATCATATTCAAAAAGTGGTGGGTTTTTTCTCGGCAATGCAACAATTTGCAGCCGAATTACAATCGAAACAACATCAAGTTGTTTACTTTCATTTGAATGATGCCAATAACTTACAATCGTTTGAAAAAAACATTCAATATTTAATTGATAAAGAAGGTTTTACCCATTTTGAATACCAATTGCCAGACGAATACCGTTTGGATGAACAACTGAAAAAATTGTGCCAGTCACTTACAATCGCAACTTCTGTATGCGATTCGGAGCACTTTATGAGTTCGAGAACCGAATTAGGGGATTTTTTTTCAGATAAAAAAACCTTTTTAATGGAGAGTTTCTACCATATGATGCGTAAAAAGCATCATATTTTGATGGAAGGAGATAAACCTTTAACGGGAAAATGGAATTATGATGATGATAACCGAAAAAAACTTCCTAAAGATCATAAATCCACTCCGCCTTTGGTATTTCAAAATGATGTTTCTAGAATTGTGACTGAAATTCAAAAAACAGACATCAAAACCATCGGAAATATTGATGCTAACAATTTTGTTTGGCCCGTCAACAGAAAACAATCGCTAGCATTACTTGATTTTTTTGTCACTGAATGTTTGTCACTTTTTGGGAGTTACCAAGATGCTATGACGCCTAATGAATGGTCGTTGTATCACGCCCGACTTTCATTTTCGATGAATGTGAAACTAATTTCGCCTTTGGAAGTGATTAATAGAGCTATTACAGAATGGGAGAATCGACCTGATGAAATTCAGTATAATCAGCTAGAAGGATTTGTGCGTCAAATCATTGGCTGGCGCGAATACATGCGTGGCATTTATTGGAACAAAATGCCAGAATATGCCACGATGAATTATTTCAATCACGAAAACCAACTTCCAGAATGGTTTTGGACAGGAAAAACAAAAATGAATTGCTTAAAAGATACGATTAATCAATCTCTGAATTACGCTTATGCGCACCATATTCAGCGATTGATGGTTACAGGTAATTTTGCACTTTTAGCAGGGATTCATCCTGATGAAGTAGATGCATGGTATTTGGGGATTTATATCGATGCCATTGAGTGGGTAGAAATTACAAACACGCGCGGGATGAGTCAGTTTGCCGATGGCGGTATTGTAGGAACTAAGCCTTATGTGAGTTCGGCAGCTTACATTGACAAAATGAGTCATTATTGTGGAAGTTGTTTTTATAGAAAGTCAGTAAAAACCGGAGACAAAGCGTGTCCATTCAATAGTTTGTATTGGAATTTTTATGATAAACATGAAGATAAATTAGGCAAAAATCCCCGTATTGGCATGATGTACAATGTGTGGCGAAAAATGAACCCTGAAGACAAAGCAGCCTTATTGGAACAAGCTGATTATTATTTGAAAAACATCAATCAATTATGATACAAACAGCCTTAGTTTGGTTTAAAACCGACTTACGAATCGAAGACAACGAAACACTTTTAAAAGCCATTGCACAAAGCGAAAAGGTGATTCCCGTTTATTGTTTTGACAAATCCCATTTTGAAACCACGTCATACGGATTTAAAAAAACGGGCAGTTTTAGAGCCCAATTTCTATTGGAATCCCTTCACGATTTGGACCTCAGATTAAGAGCATTGGGATCTGGGTTGCGAATTGTTATTGGCAAGCCCGAAATAGAAATTCCTAAATTGGTACAAGAATACAAAGTCCAAAAAGTAGTTGCCAAGCGCGAAGTGGCTTTTGAAGAAATTCAGACTGAAAAAAGAGTCCGAACGGAACTATTCAAATTGCGATGCGAATTGGAAACGTTCAGCACTAGCACTTTGTACCATGCCGAAGACTTGCCTTTTTCTATCAAAGACATTCCGGATGTGTTTTCCAATTTTAGAAAAAAAACAGAAAAAGATTCCGAAATACGAAAACCATTTGCAGCCCCAACAAAAATCAATTCGCCTGAAATTCCTCCTTTGGAATTGCCCACTTTAGAAGTGTTAGGTTTAACAAAAACCACTATCGATTCGCGTGCAGTAATACAATTTAAAGGTGGCGAGACGGAAGCGATTTGTCGATTACAGCATTATTTTTATGACACGCAAGGTTTGTCTACTTACAAAGAAACTAGAAATGGAATGATTGGGGCTAACTATTCGTCTAAATTTTCGCCTTGGTTGGCGTTAGGATGTATTTCGCCACGCTATATTCATGCCGAAGTGAAGCAATATGAAGCACAATTTGGAGCCAATGACTCTACCTATTGGTTAATTTTCGAATTGCTTTGGAGGGACTTTTTCCGATTTATGTTCAAGAAATACCAAACCAGATTTTTCTTGTACGAGGGAATTAAAACGGAGAAAACCAATTCGAAATCTTTAAACGAGAAGTTGCTTAATCAATGGATTAATGGCGAAACTCCATCGGATTTTATCAATGCGAATATGCTAGAATTGCAACTCACAGGTTTTATGAGCAATCGCGGCAGGCAAAACGTCGCTAGTTATTTTTGCAACGAACTCAATATGGATTGGCGCATTGGTGCTGCCTATTTTGAGGAGCAATTAATCGATTATGATGTGTGCAGCAATTGGGGGAATTGGGCCTATTTAGCGGGAGTGGGCAACGATCCAAGAGGACATCGCTATTTCAACATTGAGAAACAAGCAGCCGATTATGACAAAAAGAAATGGTTTCGAAAGTTGTGGTTAAACGAATAAATTATTTGGTCGCAGTTGCAACCACCACCCATTTTTTATCGCTGTTGAGTTTGAATGAACCAATAAACTCTTTGTTCCATTCATTCGGTGGAATCAAGGATAAGAATTCTTTTCCGTCATCGCCTAAATACATGTGGTAGGTTTCGCCAATTACGGGTTCAAATGAGAACTTAGCATTGTACACTAATTCATTCCAATGGTATTCTTCCATCAATTTTTGGTATTCCAATTTCAATTCGGCAAACTTATTTTCAAATGCTTTATTAACGCTATGAATACCACGTGTTTTCCATGCTACAACATCCTCTGTTTTAATTACAGGAGCACCTACATTCGTAGCATACGGAAGTAAACGGGCGTTGTATCCTTGCTC
>JACCDV010970845.1_pt1 | contig 29853 bp, 32 predicted proteins | sample 7446131 | NCBI WGS metagenome assembly JACCDV01 (sample SAMN15323448, study PRJNA562643) | freshwater metagenome | isolation source: river surface water | place: USA:Blue River Watershed | collected 2017-08-17 | reverse complement strand
CTATATTGCGCGCCTTGCCTTGCTCCTCTTTAGGTAAGCGAGAGGCCGTAATCGAAATAAAGATGATGTTATCGATCCCTAATACGATCTCCAAAAACGTCAATGTCAATAAACTGACAATACTATCTACTGAAAGCAATGATTCCATAAAAATATTTTTCAGCTGTAAAGATGGTGTGTTTCAGGCAGATAATCAACGAAAAGGGCCTCTGGGTTAAAAAATATCAACTTTTTTCAAACCCTGACTTGCATATTTTAAATTAAAATAAGATATTTGCAAACCAATTCAACGGAATGGTCTTATAGCTCAGCTGGTTCAGAGCACCTGCCTTACAAGCAGGGGGTCCTAGGTTCGAATCCTAGTGGGACCACCATTCAAATCACAAAAACACCTTTCACATCAAATGGAAGGTGTTTTTTTTTGTTACCTACTAAAATTTCCACCAATTCTTCCACCAAAATAGTGTTTTTCATACCTTTTCTGAGGTCAGAAATGTCAATAAAATCCAATTCTCCATCGTTTTTAATTTATTTCTAAAATCTTAATTGAATCCAGTTATAAATACAATTAGTAACACTTATTTTCAGATTCCAATAATCTGTAAATCAACTACTTGTAAAATATTTTAACTTTTTTATAAAATTTTTATTCGTTTTTATCATTTCGATATACTTATATAAAGAATATAGGAATATACCTCTATATCGTTGTAACGAGAGTTTACTAATAGGTTCAATGAGATTTTATTGGGAACATTTAGAATAGGTTATTATAAACCTAAATACTATCCCTATATCCAACAATAAAACATTCAATATGGAAACCTTAGGAGTGATGATAAGAAAATGGGACAGAGATGAAAACGGAACATATTCAAACCCGACTAAAAAACAACTAACTAAACAGATTAAAACATTACATAAGAAACTTAAAAGAGAAAGAAATATACATACAGAGTTTACAATTGAAAAGGATAAATACGAGAACAAATACCACACACACCTAATCATTCACTATGAAAAAGAGGAAAGAGGTATTTACGATAGATTATCCCATTTTGTATCTGGGAATGAATGGAAGAAAAGAAAAATTGGACTTGAGACTTACAACGAGTGTAACGGAAAATATGGTTTAATTCACACTCAACCTATAAATAACATAAAATATTACAGATGGTACATTAACAAATTTGGTGATTTACAAACACTCGTTTAAATCCTCAAATAATAAACTAAACTTCTAATATTGACAAAATATAACCACTAACTATGATAACAATAACAGAACCCATAATCCTAATTGATGACTTAGAGAAAATCATTGGAGTAAATAAATTCACTCTTTACAAGAGAATCAGAAACAACCAGTTTCCAAAAGGTATAAAATTTAATGGTAAGAAATTCTTCAGACAATCCGATTTACAGAAGTACTATGATGACTTAGGAATTAAAGTCCAAATAGATTTATCATCAAACTAAAGGAAATGGAAAAACTATACGATAGAACCTTCATATCCCTTCAGGATTTAATCGAATCACTTCAGGTCTCACAATCTACCATCTATCGTCTTTGTGATTCAGGAGAACTAAACAAAGTGAAACTAAGAGGTAAAAACTACTTTGTCACAGAAGAAGTGATTTCATTTATTAACAGGACAAAAGGGTTAATTACCAACAAGGGTGTAAGTGATAAATAAATATATATGAGATTCCACATTGTGATATATTAAATATCACAAAACAAGTACTGAAAGTATATAAATCACGGGGGGACAGGTTTCTCGTTAATGAGTTAAATCTTTTTTTATAAGTCACTCATCTACCCCTTTCTAATATCGACACCAATTTTTACCAAAACCAAACAACTTCTCAAATTATGAAAACCACTAAAAACGAAAATTCCACTGATATAGAAACCTTTCTAAATCACAGAGACATCAAACTTTACAAAAGAATTATGGATAAAATAGAGAAGAATTGGAATACAATTGACTCCTCAACTCTTTCTGATATGGTTGATATTTTAGGATTATTGAACACAAATATCCAATCCCATATCCAAAAACTTAAAAATCAGGAATTGTTCCAGACTTCGTACAGGAGAAATCCCAAAGAGGGAGATAAATCAATAACCACACTGGAAAAAAAAGGTGATGATTTGGATAATATATCTCTTTCAAAAATTATTCCATCAAAGTGTTAAACCACTTTTCAAACTTATTTTTACTATAACTCCCAGTAGGTTGAATTCCCTTAGTAAGAATACCATTAGTAAAATTGATGATGTCCAAATTCTTTTTACTCATTATTATAACAGAAATAACTGAACTATTATTTGAATTACCTTTAACACATATAACCAATTTATCAGTATCACTTTTAGATAATTCGTCTTTCAACTTTTTGATTTTAGTTTCAGAGTCAAATAATTCGATGAATTTATTGAAACTTTCCACATCATATCCAGTATTGTCTACATAAAATTGATAGGTATCAAAATATTCCATTACTTTTCCCTTAACATCGGTTAGTGGAATAGATTTCACATCAGTAATTTCCTTGGAAGTAGACCAAAGAAATTGTTGTCCGTAAACTTGTGTGGATTTCAAAGAACCCAAAGTCAGTATCAAAACAATAAAAAGTAGTTTTTTCATATCGTTAAGTATTCGAAATTACAATCACTAAAATTACAATAACTAAAACAACCCAAAAAAGAGTTGAACATCCCATTTGTAAGGTATCTGTAAAAGAATCTCCTTTCTTCCGAAGAATCAGACCTACAATCAAACCTATTACTATTAATCCAACTAAAAACTCCATTTGTCTTACTTATCCAAATAAATCAAAAGATACATTCTTACCTCAATTATAGAAAAAAATATAAATAGTTCAAATTGAAAATGATTTAAAGGAAAAGAAAAAAAGGTGGGAACTATATAAGTTCACCACCTTTACACAACCTTACCACTAATAGAATGGAAAAGTAGGTAGAATCAGAAAAGAACACTAATTGAGTGGTGATATTATCAGTAAACTGACAATTTTATCATTTATAACAACAAACTCAAAATATCCATTAGATTACATTTCATCTTCAGGTATCTCAAATTCTACCCATTCTCCGTCGATAAATTTAAAACCTATGAAATCATAAAGTGAAGTTAAAACCCATTGAAATTCATTGGGAGAACCCTCAACTTCAACTAATTCAAGTGAATAAGAATCACCAATATAATCCTCCTCAGTTTTATTGGGGATAATATCTAAATGTTTCCCATATTTGTTGATTTCCTCCTTCATTTGATTTGAAATGAATGATGGTAACCTTACAGAGTTTTCCAATCGTTTTCTTTCCTTATCAATTTCAATCCACTCCCCATCACAATAAACCCAATCATTGATATAAAAATTGAATGAATCTAACTTCCAACAACCTTTGAAATCTCTATCTAATTCTCCAGTATTGTGTAAGGTTTCCTTTAAAATCAAATAATGAGGACCATCGTACCCTCCATAAATTGATTTATCAATTACCCCATTTTCTTTTACATACATCAATGATTCATCAGTAGTATGTTTAATTACAAATTCAGGTAACTTAATTTTATCAGAGTTTTCCATTTCTGAGAATGTTTAGTTTATAAAATGTTTTCAGTAGTTTCTATATAGTTCTATTGTCATCAAAATCATCCTTCAAAAAGAAGGATAACTATTGACACTGAGACATCGAACTTTTAACAATAAAACTTCACTAATGTTTAAGATAATTAATCTTGTTATCAAACCAGATATGAATTGATTTAATGGTAATAAATCTCACTAAAGTCCTTTCTCCTTTAATTTTTCCAACATAACCTTATAGGTAATAGAAAAATCTTTATTATTAATATCCTTTGAGTGAGTAGTTATTAACTCCTTCAATATTGGGGTAAACAATTCAACCAATTCAATCCGAACCTTCTCAATCTTAGAATCCTTACCAACTCTAAGTTTCTCCCCTACTCTTTCATACCATTTCGGACAAATAACTTTCAAATCATCCAAAATCTCACTTCTACGAGGTTTCAAATAAACAGTTTTTGTTTTGGAAAGATGGATTGACCTATATTTCAGATTGATTTGTTTGTATTCTACATCAACTTTTTTCTTAACCTCTAATATTAACCTATTCTGTCCTTCTTCAATTTTCTTTCTTTTATGAACTCCCTCAGTATAATATACCACAATTTGGTGTTCATTCTTAATGTGTTCCAATCTCTCAAATAAAGGTTTCCCTTTTAAGGTATGGATACGAATCTTCTCCTTTCGTTCTTTAATACCTTTTTGAAGTTTTTGAACCATTTTCAAATCCTTATCAAGTGTTTGATTCAGTTTATCCACATAAACCTTCAAACTTCTTAGTTCCAACAAATCATCCTTTTGTTGGGAATTCAAATTCAAAAATTCTTCATTCTCAAGGTATTGGATAACCATCCCCCATTTAGATTCCTTTTTCTTCATTATAATTCAAATTTCCTACAAGATATAAAAAACTTCTTTACGTAGGATAGGATTTGGGGGAACTTCTATTATGAAATCCTTCAACACACAATATCACTTCGGAAAAAACATCAAATTCCTACCTAAAATCAATTAACAATTCAGGTAGGATAGTACTTTCCCGAATATTGTATAGTGATAAGAGAGAAACTAAAACATCGGACAAAATGAGAACATATTCCTACCTAAAATTAAAATACAATTTATGTAGGATAGTAATTTTACGTTCTTTGTATAGTAAGAGAGATGAACATAAAACAAGTGATACAATGAGAACAAATTCCTACCTAATATTAATTTACAATTTACGTAGGATAGAACAATCCCGAAATTTACTAAGTAGTGTGAGAGTACTTGATAAATAAACCTAATAATCAATTAACATCCGAAATGGGACTAAATCCAAATGAAAAATTTATGAATCTTCAAAATAGAAACGACTTATGTAATTGTGGAAGTGGTAAAAAATTCAAAAAATGTTGTGAAACAGTATTTGAATTGACAAATGACGAATCCTATTTTAAAATAGTAAGAGGTGACATTGATAACAGAGTTTTAGATATTAAAAATTCGATAAAATGGAGAACATCGATTGTAAACCTACCCGATGAAATTAAAAATGTAGTCAAAGAATTCATTGAAAATGAGAACATTTCATATTATGGATGTTACTACAATTCATTTTTACTTTCTCTCTATGATAATAGAATAAAAACAATTAAAGGTTGGTATGGAATTCCAATGAGTAAGGAAATGATAGAAGAAACAAAAACATCTTTAGAAGAAATAAACTTCACTGGTAGATTTTACAAACAAAATGATAACGAAGGTAGATTCTATATCGATACTGAAAATTGGATTCAATATCTTCCTCACAGTTGGAATGAAATAGATGGAATTACATTTGATTTAACTACGGAATCAAACCCAACATTTGATAAGTGGATTTACTACGTAAAAACTGAGACAATCAATTTGAATCGAATCATTTCTAACAATAAAATACTCGAGTATTATACTAATAAGTCAAAAGTGGTATTAAACCGAATTAAAAACAAATTTGGAGTAAATAATTCAAACCTTATGAATCAACTAAATTTTGATTACAACCTTAAAATGGTAGGATAAAACTTATTGAAGGGGTCCTCGACTACTACCTCTTAACCAATTGGAAACGTAGTTAAACTAAAATTCAATAATATGTTTCAAAACACACAAAGTAATTCAGTTCAAGGTACTGTAATTACACACGATTTAGAGAAAGTATTGAGTCTCTACACATCTTCATTCACAACATCATTTAATGAGGGATTTCTAAAACTATTGGAATACCATCAGAATTATACGTCAATATTAAATTCTGACACAACTCATAATGATATAACAAGTAAAACTATTTTGAATAGGGGAAAAATTAATAATAGGAGGAACTTAGGTTTTGATAAACTAAAGAACACTACTTTAAGAAATGAACTTCAAAAATGTAATTCTATAAACTACGATGTAAATAAACACGTAAGAATAAAGGATTTAGGATTTAAAACAATTTATGAATTGGATAAAAGAAGTAATAAAATGTGGATAGAATACTTTTCCAAAAATGAAGTTTACTTAGATAGAAGTATAAATTCATCAAAACTTACACAAAGAATATTATTTGATAATACAATTAAAGATTATTTGACCTCTAAAGATACCAAATCACAAAAAGGTTCGGATTCAAATTCCTTCTGAATATCAGAAAAGAAAGTGAAAAATAAACGGAAGAACATAAAAGGTGGAAGATTCGGAAAAGTAAAAGGGTTCAACTTTTATATTCAACCGAATGAAAAACTCAAACCTTGTGAACGAAGAAAACTACTTATGTTAAGTGACGTTTACATTTCCAATCTATGTGATTCATTTTCAAACGTAGGAGTAAATGTGGAAAAAACTCTAATTACATTAAATCATTTGGACCCTCAACAAACCGATTTGGAACTTGTAGAAGAATGGAATTTAGTCTACGATTTATATGGTTGTCAAATTCCTCAACTAAAAGAGAGATGGGAAAGAGAGAATGGATTGTATAAAATGGTTAAAAATAATTCTGAAGAAGAATTTAAATCAATCCCTAAACCTAAAGTATTAGAATTGATTCATAAAGTCCCAATCGTCAGTAGATTAGGATAAAAAAATGGGGGAATTGACTAACACAACCTCCAAAACCAATAATGGAAATGTGTTAAAAACTAAATAATAACAAAATGAAAATATTAAAAAAAGGTAAATATTACACCAAAATTGAGTTATATATTCCAAATGAAATACTTGATAATGGTAATTATATTGTGGAAAAGGTAAGTTCTCAACTTTCCGAAATACATGGAAAAGATAATTATCTGGACTTAGAATCAGTAATCTTAGAATGTTTGGAAAACTCTGATTTAAACCATTACCCAAACTATGAAATCGAAAGGTTATTTAAAGAATTGGATGAATTTGAAAAAGAATATTTAAAAAATTAAACCTACTTTTCTTTACCATATTTCATAATAAGGGTTACAAAATCAAATGAGGATAAAAAAGGTTCTTTCTTTAAGTTTTCAAAATATTTGATACTTTTCAATTCAAAGTACATTTTACAAAGTTCCTTTTTTTCCTCTTTAGATTTTTTTGATTTTAACATAAGTGATACTTCCTTACTTTAACAATCGTTTTAGTCGAAACACCCAATCGACCAGATATATCCCTTACTGATTTACCTTTATCCAATAGGGATATAATCTTCTGGTTAGTTTCCTTCTGAAGGAATTCCTGACGATTCTCTACCGTCCCCACCTTTCTACCCAACTTACCTCCATTAATTACAAACATCTTTCTCCCCATCTCTGTCCTCTCCATAATGTTCTCTCTCTCCAACTCATAAAGAGAACTCATCACCGATGTAATCAGATTCCAAATAGGATTCTTCTTACCATTAACCTGAGATTGAAGATTCCCCATTCCTCTCACAACAACATTTACACCATTGTCATCTAACCATTTCAGTGTGGTTAAGGTATCAACTGTATTTCTACCCAATCGAGAAAGTTCCTCTACTACTAACTCATTTACCTTCCCTTCCAGAACCAAACCCACCAAAACCTTCCCATTCTCTCTTTCCATAAATGGAATTTTACCTGATACACCTTTATCAAAGAGAGTTAAATCATAAAACTCTTTATCCAGTTTAAATCGTTCTCCGTCTTGGGAAATGGTGGAAGTTCTGTTGTATTTGATTCTCATAGTGTTGTAATTAAATATATAATCTAAAAGTACTACAACATTACTCAGGAGTCAAGACTAATTTCGGGAAAGATGTAGTATTTTTTACTTTGAATTAAAGGGAAACAACTTTTAATTTCAACTCTAATAATTTAATTTTATCAAAAATTCCTCATACTGATGAAAAAACTAACTACACTTTTTTTGATTCTTACAATATCTAATTTTAGTTACTCCCAAAAACTAAAATTCCAAGATTTAAAATTCATTTATGAACACGATATTGAAACGGTTGATAATTATCTGTTAAATAAAGGTTTTGACTTTTACAAAAGAGAGAAAGATGAATCTCAAGATATACGATATTCAAACCAATACATTAGTAAAAATCGAACCTTTATTGTTAAAAATGGTGATGATTCAAATGAAGGTTTTTCTTGGTATCAGTTTTATGACAGAAGTATCTATTTATCCATCAAAGAAGAATGTAAGAAAAATGGATATAGATTATTATCCACAGAACCCATACCTCTGAATGAATCAAGTCTAAATTATACTTATACAAACGGTAAGAGAAAAATTCAATTTAATTCTAGTTTCGAACAAAACACTACAAAATATTTCATAACATTCGGTAGAGTATATTCACACGAACTTTAACTTCAAGTTCCTCAATTAACTATTTTAATTGTAACCTCATTTAATAAAACACCTTTGGACCTGTTCATTGAACTGAAGAGTACTTCATCCATACCCTTTCTATACAATACTCTCAATCTCCCATTTGTGACATCAGTATTAACTTTGATATAACCAAGTCTCAAACACTCATTTCTTAAGTTGTCATGTATTAAATTACTTGAATATTGATAAGAAACACCACCTTGTACAATTTGATTATTAATACACCTTACAACTTCGAAGACATTAGAATTATCAAATTTCCAAAAATAAACTTTACAATTTTGAGATTTGAACCCTTCATCTTCTGATTCAAAATGAAACCCTTTTCTATTCATGACCTCTTCAATTGAACCTAAATCAGAATTAGATATTTTTTTCAATTCAGAAATTGACAACTTTTGTCCAAATGAATTCAATGAGAACAAAATACATAGAGAAACAACCAGATAATGTCTAAAAACCATCATTATTAATTTCTTTTTTTAACTTTTGACTAACTAAAAATATGTTAATTGTACAAGGTCTTGATGGAGAATTACATTTCACTTTATTTATACCTAATAGAGTTTTAAGAGTAACCCATTGACGAGGGTCTTCCATATATGTTTTAACATCTTGTTCTCCGAAATACTCTGAACCTTCATTGAAATAAGTTGGTGTCCCAAATAATTCAATTAGTTTAGGGACAATAGTTGAATACATTGTATCTCCCCCATTTAATACAACATCTATATTGTAAAGTTTATCTTTATAAAACCCCAACCAAATCTGTTTAACATCCTTAAACCCAAAAACACTTATATCTTTTTTAGTATAACTATAGAATTTTACACCCGATACCTTATCAACAGATATATAAACTAAATCATTAGAATAATTCTGAATTGAACTTTCCAATTTAAACTTATTAAAACCATACTTTAAGTCCAGATTTTGAAGATTTTGTGAAAAACCAAAAATTGGATTAAAAAACAAAAATAATATCCCTAAATTCCTCAAATGATTCACTTTTTATTACCCCATTTAAACAATACCACAAAGATTCCATACAAACCAATTAACATTATAATAATTCCGATTTCAGGTAAAAGAATACTTTTCATCCCACCAGAACTAAAAATGTAATTAATCATCCAACCAAATAAGATTACCACACAATAAATCAAGAAAGTATAAATCCTGTCCATCTATTTAATCCTATTTATAAACCATAATCAAATAAATTTAAATGAATTTTCTATCAAAATCAATCCTGTCATTATCTATTGTGACTATTATTTTATCTTGTTCAGAACACGAGAATTTAATTGAAAATTTAAAAGAGAGGGTATCTATTTTCAATAACACTGGTAATCTTATATTAGACAAAGATGGAAACCCTTTAAATGGTAAAGGATATTCGGTTTTCACAAATAATTCTACCCAAAAAGAATTAGAAATAGTTTGTGTTGATGGTAAACCCAATGGACCTTACACCTTCTATTTCGAAAATGGTCAAATTTTGTCAAAGGGAAATTACAAAGATGGTAACCTAGATGGATTACAAGAATCCTTTTACGAAGATGGTAAAATCCATATAAAAGGAAATTATAAATCAGGATTTATGGATGGAATCAAGGAGGTCTATTATCCAAATGGTAAATTACAGGAACATAGTGAATATTCAAATAATGTTAAAAATGGACTTACCCTAGGTTACTTTGAAAATGGACAGTTACAAGGAAAAGGTATGATGAAGGATGGAATACCTGATGGTATAATTCAAGAGTATTATAACAATGGTCAGTTACGAATTAAAGGAGAAATCCGAAATGGTGAAAGATTTGGACTTTGGGAATCATTTAATAGTGATGGTTCACTTATGGAAAAAACAAATTATTAATTAAAATCCACTCTCCTTCAATAGTTGACTAACACGAATAAGGTATACCTCCTCTGGGAGTATACCTTTTTCTTTCATCTCCTTTAATGATTCAAGTTTGGATTCTAATGATTGAGGAACTAAAGACACCATTTCTTTAACTTCTTTCTTACCAAACATACTCCTCAAAGACTCATCATTCTTCTGAACATACTTACTTGTCATCAATGGGTCTTGATGTCCCATTTGACCCATCATTGAGATTGGGTCAACCCCTTGTTTGATTCCGATGGTACTATGAGTTCTTCTACTCATATGAAAAGACATAACATTATGAATAGGAACTTTCACTCTTTGGTAGTTTCTCCCAGACATTGTAACCACTTCAACTAATTCATTAAATTCAAGAATACTACCTATATTCTTCAAATGACGATTTGACTTGGTATTGTATTGACTTCGAGATTTATCATTTGTTTTACATGGAAGAGGAAACAAATACTGAAACAAACTCTTATTAGATGAGTATTTCATAAATATCTCTCTACTCATTTCATTCTCAACAATCTCTACAACTCGACTAGTTTTCTTCTGTATAAGTTTGAATTTTTTAGAACTAAAATCGAAATCCCCTACTTTAATCTTAACCAAATCGGAGTACCTCAAACCAGTGGATATACCAAATAGAAACATATCCTTAATTACTTCATATGTTGTATAGGTATTAAACTTACCCGTTGGTTTATCATTTTCAATTACACCTTTCCGATTTCTTATTGGTCTACCATTATCATCCCTTTCGACTGACCTCAATTCATCTTCTACAATGTAAGTACCTTTATTCCAATCGGAGTAATAGAACATATAAAGTGGATGTCCATCATATCCCTTCAAACCGGAGGAATAATCAAACTCCTTCCACTCAAATAACTTGTAGACATACTCTTCATTAAGAGTAATCGGTTCTTTATGATTCACACTTAATGTGTTTCGAAAATCCTTATAAACATCGGTTACATAGTTGTTTAATTTCGTCCAATTAAGGAACTGTCGAAACTGGGATATAACCTTACTAATGGTTGTATTTTGATATTCTTTATCTATTAGGTACACCTGATATTTCTTAAAGAAATCTTCGTTTACCTCATAGAACCCAAAATCCTTTCCATATTTACTCAATATGAATTCAGATACTATATTCATTCTAAACCTAACAGATTTAGTGTGGGATTTATATAAAACCTCACCACTACTAATCCTTGACACCTCCAACTCCTCTACATTTTCAAGATACTTTTTGATAACATAAAGAACAGGAAATCTGTCTTTTGTGATTTCAATCTCCTTTTCAAAGAATCTCTCTTCCCTATAAAGTTTGAATTCCTCTTTAACTAACTCACAAGTAGGTTCAACACCTTTCAATTCAAAGTCACTCCTAATTCTCTCAACATCCTCCTTATACAATCGAAGAACCTTATTCTTACGAAGGTGGTCAACATCGGTTTTCTTAATTGGGAAATCTGATTTACCGTCACCCCAGTCCTTTGAGAGACATTTGATTTTGGGAGACAAATCAATTTGTTGTGATTTGAATTTGTATTTCAATACCACATAAACTTCATTAGTACCTTTTAAAGGTTTAGATACATAGTATAGTCTCATATACAATTTTCAATATCTAAACATAGTACAAAAACACTAAAAATCCACCAATTCTGGTGGAAAAATTCCCTGAAAAAAAATAAACACAAAATATAATTTTATGTAACCTCTTGATTTTCAAACAATTATTTCGTAATTTTCGAATAGTGTCTATTTACTAGTGGGACCACAGAAACCACCTCAAACGAGGTGGTTTTTTTTATTTTATGGCAGGAGTAGCAAAGTGGGTAGCACGAAAAGTTTTCACTAATTCGAGTTATAATTTAGTAAATCGATATAATTATTCTTACTAATTAAATTCAGGAGCTAAAAATCTGATTATGTCTTTCCAAATAGCTGAAGTTAAATTCACTTAAATCATGGATTTGCTCTTTGCCAGTAACGCCTATTTTCTGATAAGCTGCGTGTTCGATATTACCAGATAGGATTATTTTTCCTTTAGTATCGAAAGTTATTAGATGTTTGTCAAATAAGGCATCATAAGTGGGAGACAAAAGAATGCCATTATGGACGTCCAATCTTTCCGTATCAGTTGATTGTGACCATGGCACAATGTGTGAGGCAATTAATATATCAAGTTTATTGAAATTGGTTACCGCACATTTGTATTCCCACCGATGTATAATGCGCTTTCGGTACGCTCCTTGACCTACTCGTGAAGTGACCAAACCAGAACGTTCAGTGATTGTGGGAGAGTTAGACCCATAAATAACTTTGGGATCCTGTAGACCTGAACTTAATTCAAATTGATTCGGATAAACAGGTATGGAAACACCAATACGATTCAGAAAAAAACGAATTCCAACTCTATTGATACCATTTCGATCTGGAGTTTCAAAATAATCAGCATCATACAATTCCATCTCAGACACAAATTTCACAAAACTACTGCCTTCAATTTCAAACAAGAAAACGCGTTTCCCATTTTCTTTGTGATCCCTTAATGCAAGATTACCTTTGGTAAACTGCATATCTCCTTTTTGGCCTTCTCCGGTATAACTAAATATATTTTTATTATCCCATCCATCTCTATAGCCATATTTGGTCCCTAATTTCCCTGAAAAGATCAAGATATACGGAACCCTTGCAGAAGGTGAAATACCACTCTGTCTATTACCGCCATATTCATCATGAATCAATGATCTTTTGTAAACTTGATTAGGAATAAAAGGGGATTGTGACATTTTTCAAGTGAAATTTAATTGAAGCATTTAAACCTAATTAATTATATAAAATTTTATGTATAATTAATTTCACGTATTCGGTGTTCTGATCTTCCTGAAAGTACACATGGTTTTTGTTGAAATCCTGAACGGTTAAATTGTCTTTCCAATTAACCTCAATCCATTTTGTATTTGAAATAATGAAAGAATTAAGCGCCAAATTTTCACTAGCTACTTGTGGTTGTACTTTTTCAGCCAAATACTTGTAAAATTGAATCTTGGGGTCATTAATACCCCTAGAATTTCGAATTCCTTTTGGATCAATGAAAGATAGATACTGTTTATTTGCTTTTTTAATCCAAAGTATAAAGTCTGGATAGAAATTATTTCCCTCTGCAAAAAAACCAATCCCTTTTTTACTCTGATTTCTAAGAAGGAATATTTCATCAAATTCTTTAGAACTACCCATACGTTGAACTTGAAGTTCGAAATCTTTCATAAACTGATGTTCTGCATCATTCAAAGCAACAGGGAAAACTTGAAGTTTATTTTCATAACCTTTCCCTAAATAAACCAAGGGTTTGTATAAATGCATTAATTGATCAAATGCTTCTACTTGATTTGCTATTTGAATTGATTTGAAAGTAGCATCTGATAATGTTGTTCTAAGTTGAACTAATTTCTTTTCAATGTCTTCAATGTCTTCGTTTTTATTCAATCGAATATCATATTGCATGATTAGATTATCATCTGTAGAAGACAACATTCTAGTTTCGATATGATCTGCATTGAATCTATTTTTAAAGTACAAATAGTATTGTTCTATATACTTCTTAAGTAACACTGTAACTAACTCTTGCCAAACTTTAATGTTTTTTAAGGTACTTAAAGACATTTTGTCTTCAGGGATGTAAACTCGATACCAGGCATTACTACCAACTATATCTTGTAATGTTTTCTTATCTAATTCAAGATTTGCAAAACCTTTACTAGATTTAAAATTTTGAATCTCAAAGTAAACTTGCGTCCAATTTATAACAGAAAAATGCAGCGAATTGATATAGCAAATCTGTTTTACAGTCTCAACTTTATTAGAATTAATACTCTCTAAGGAATCTATTTTAGGGTACCAATCGACTTCTACTTGGCTATTTTTGAAGATATTAGTATCAAGTTCAAGTTTTATAATTTCTTTACGCTTAAAGTTTTCAGATTCTTTTACCTGTATAAGTTTTAAGTCACTAGCTGAAATATCAATTTTATTTTGAGTTGGGATAGTTATAGTTACCCAATCACCCGCGTTTGTTGGTAAACCTTCTTCTTCTAAGAGCTCTTTGAATCGCTCCATATAGTTAGCCTTAACACCAAATATCTGAAGGGTTTCAAGCGGACGTAAATACTTTCTTACAGCTTTTAAATTTTCTGGTCGTTGGTAATCATCCAAGCCAACGGAACGTTTTAAGCTAAATTCATAACCCTGCAAACGAACACCCCGACCAAATAACTGTATAATTTGTGAACCTTCAGACTTTCCGATATTCATTAATCCCATTGAACTTACTCGCCATGAAGACCAACCCTCAGTAAATTTCTTAGATCCAATTAATAGTGTCACATCCTGTTTTGGATTAGAGCTATTTATTTGAGCAAATAGTGATTCTGAAAAATCCTTATCTGTTCCCAAGATTCCATTATTCATGGCTAAATCATGTAGTTTCTTTTCGTCACCAACATTGATAACACCAAAATATTTGTCATTATCGCCAACTCTTAAACCAAGTTCACCATTTGCTCCCTTTAGATTATCTAGATAAAGGTTAGCACCTATATTATGATTATGAAAGACTTCTTTGTTGATACCTTCAAATATTTGATCAGGTGTTAATTCAAGCTCAATCAAATAAGCAAAACTTCCTTCAAAAATACCATACCCCTTTCCGTCTAACAATCCTGCTTTGTTATTCAAGATAAGATCTATGTTTTTTGTGTATTCGGATTGATTTTTAAGGAAATCGGTTAAAAAATGGACAATATCTAAGACATCTGAAGTGTCGATACCATTTTCTTTTCTAACAGCATTAACACTACTTCCAACAAAAACCCAGAGTGGCTTAAACAACCTAAACTGACTAGCCAATTCTGGTTTGTTTTTAAAAATCAATAATTGCTGATAGAATGAAAGAAGATTAGCTGTTAGGTACTTGTTCTTGAAATCTAAGTTGTCTTCTTTAAGATTTAGTATTCGATAATCTTTACCATAACCATCCTCATAAAAATATTTATAGCTATAATCGAATAAAATGCTTTTGGCATATTCTTGAGTCAGTTTTTCTTTCTTATCTTTTGATGATGCACTAATTGCCTGGCCAAAAGTAGCCGAATATTCAAATGCAAAACCTGTGGTACTTAGCTTATCTCTGAAGTTTTTCCATTGATCACCACTCATACCGCCGTGACCTTCATCTACCAACACCAGGTTATGTGTTTCAAAACTATCAACCGCCACTGTTTTTTCTTTACTTTCTTCTGACAGTTTGGAAACTTCTATAATCTCCACTTCTTTACCAGAAAACATACCAGATTGGTTTTTAGTAAAGATATTTGCCGGAATGCCTGATAGTTGGAAGTCTAATAAATGCTGCCTTGATAGAGGTTCATTTGGCGTAATTAATAGAATCTTACTCTCATGACTTTTACTATTCTTATTAGCATAGTGTAAATACTGCTTAATATTTATATGCATTAAAAGTGTTTTTCCACTACCGGTTGCATTCCAAAAAGCTAGTTTGTTTAAGTCAGTCTCTTTAAAAGGATTTACCTGGTAAATAGAATCCCCTTTTTTGATTTTTTTACCAACATATTTTTCAACTTCATTTGCGTTATATTTCTTTACAAATTGGTTTAAATCATGTTGTAATTGCTTTTTATTACTAAAAAATTTATCCAAGTAAATTTCGGTAAACAATAGTGAGATGTATTGAAAATACTTCCAAACGATTAACTCATCTCTACCATCGGATATTTCATGTGTGTATCTAACGATATTTTCATCATACTGCTGTAACATTGACTCAGTTAGATCTTCTGTGAGATATAAATGGGCTTTAAGCTGTTCTAACACCTTAGTATTTCCTTCTTCAGTATACCCTTCACTTGATGAAAGTTTAAGTTCCTTGAAGACCTCTAATCCGTTTTTTGAAACGATTTTAGAACCAATTGCATCAATTCCAAAAAGCGATAATAGGTACTTATTAAGTACTATTTTATCATGAAAATTTGCCATTATAATTCTATTTCGTTAAACATCATTTTGAAAAAAGTTTCTTCTATCAACTTAATCTTGAACTGATCCCCTTCAGATTTGAAATTTTCTAGATGATGATCTCCATTGATATAAATCTGCTGGAATTCTTTAGTTCGCTGACTATCATAGAACCTACGTAACAATTTTTCAACATCATCATGTGTTGTTGTTTCAAGGTCTCTCCAGATAACTAATGTTTTTATACCTGTACGAGTTGTGCCTTCTACAACTTTTATGTCTTTTACACGTTGAATTTTATTTATATTTAGTCCAATCAAATAATTGAAAGTTTCGACTAAATCGACTTTAGTATTCTTTAGTTCGTTGTTTTCAGTGACTTTTAATTGATAATCAAATGGTTTTTGGAACATTTCCAAATTGAATAGATGGTCTCTACTTTCAAGCTCAAGCATATATTGCAATAGGTATTCTTCTTTTGCTTTACCGTTGAAATCCAATTCAATTTTATTCTGTAAATACAAATTATTTAATGTGTCTTCATAGCTCTCCAAGACCTGATACTTTACAATTTGAGATATACCGGCTTTATCTTGAGGTTTCCCATTTTTCCAATTATCTGAATAGATTACTTTTTGAATTCTAGGTTTAGTAACCGAATTAAAATATGTACCCATTTCTACTAAAATATACTTACGATTACCACCATCCTCACGATTGAGTTTAATTGTTGAATGACCAGTTGTCCCAGAACCTGAAAAGAAATCCAGAATTACTGAATTACTATTGGATGAAATAAATAGACAGTCTTTAGTTGCAAATGGTGACTTTGGATAAGAAAAAACCTCTCTACTACCCAAAATGTTATCTAACGTTCTTGTTCCGTATTCAGATGCCGAATATTTTGAATCTGACCAAATACTTTTTGGTGTTTCACCGTCAAGTCCACCAGTAAATTTGAAATATACCTGATGTCCATTTGTTGTATTTTTGACCCATAAATCACCATTTTCAAACATTTCATTGATGACCTCTTTTCCTCTTCTCCAAATTCGTTTTAGACCATTTCCATCAATCGGTAGTATTTTAATAGGCAACTCCTCAGTTACACTTACTTTATTAGTCGCTTCATCAAAATAAATAGGATAATGACGAGCAAGTAATTCCCCATTTCTTTCTCCCTCACTATCAACACCTTGCTTTCGTAGATTTACTGCAACATACCACTTCCCATTTTCATCTTGAAGATAATTATGACTTTTATCTTCTGGTTTCACTGGAAACTTATATATTGAAGATGTTTCTGACTTGCCAAAAAAGATAGCATATTCGTGAGTTGGAGAAATTGATTTTGATACGATTCTTCCTTTGGGATTTATTCTGATAGTTACATTACCTAAATGATTTTCCTTTTGAAAATTTTCTTCTAGTATATTCCAAAGTGGAATAAATTCAAAATCATCAATTGTTGCACACAGGACACCATTTTCAGTCATTAATTGTTTCGAAGTGGAAATTCTATCATTTATAAGGGTCATCCATGATGAATGTTTAAATGAATTTTTATATGCAATTTCACTTGCCGAAGTATTGTATGGTGGATCTATGTATATGGTTTCAATGCTATTATTATATTTTTCATTGAAAAGACTAAGTGCTTGAAAATTTTCAGAATTAATCATTATGCCATTAGTAAGTTCATCAAGATTATCAAACTCAGCTAATAAACGATCTTTGAATATATGATCAAAAAACTTAGTATCAAGAACTAAATACTGTTCAAAAACCAATTGTTCAATAGTTTGAATATCTACATCAAATAAAGCCTTCCACTCATCTAACTGTTGCTTATTATTGATAATTTCAGGGTAATATTCAGTTGGTATTTTATCTAGAGTTATGCAGTAATCAGTACTTATTACAAATTTCTTTTTAAGCCAAAGTTTCTTTTGAAAGTTTTCTATTTGTGCTAAGAACTCGATAATCTTTTGTGAAACTGCTTTAATGGCTTTCACTTTGCTTAATTGAGCTATAAAAAATTCTGTTTGCTTGGTGTTAACATCATCTAAATAAAGCACTTCATTTTTAATGTAGAAATCTAACTCTCTATTTAAAAATCCACCAAGGTCTTTATGAATAAAATAATCAAAACTATTTTTCGACACAAAATCAATAATATGCTTTTCCAACACTGTTCGTTTGGTATTTTTATCTGTTGGACTTAGAGAAAATATTGAAGCAAAACTACTTGGCACCTTAGATGTGAGTAATTCTATTGCTTCGTTTACTAATGATTCTTGTTTTGTTGTTTTGGATACGGTTTCATATATAAAATTTATAAATAATTCCCCTTTGATTTCCTCAACGGGTAATTCTGAGTAAATAGCAAATCTACGTTCAGCATCTCCTTGAGTTTTATTATTGTTTTGTTCAGTGCTAACCTCTTTTAATTGGAAATGAATCTTTTTTCCATCACTAGTCTTAAAGGTGTAGTTCTTGAAATTTTCAGATGATTTAATATAATACTGGTCATGATTAGCCCAATGTAGTTTTACTTCCTCACCTTCGTAGGGAATAGCATATACATCTTTTTTATACCTGCGCATTGATATAAAATCACCGTCTTTATAATAACGACGGAAGAAATTAGCAAGATGTGAAAAAACTTCTTGTTCTAAACTATCCGTATTTTCATACGACTTTAGTTGTTCAAGTTTAGCAATATATTTAGGATGACTTTCGGCCACTTCATCCAAAGCCTCAATTTTCTTTTTAAGTTCCTTCAAGTCATTTTCGATTTCAGTTTTATCTGATGACTTAGTTTCACTCAGTGCAGTTTTAATATCTTCTGGAAGCTGCTTTTCAATGAATTCATTTACTTGCTTACGCTTCTGATTCATGATTCTGTATATTCCAAAATCTAAATCTGCTTTGTTAAGCTCGAATATATCGTTAAGTACGTCTTTTAATTGGTTGTAATTGCTCATAATTATATGATTTCGAATGACACGGTGAATAATTCTTCTTCCCTTATCGTTCTTGTTAATTTACTTTTTGCTTCTTTGATCATGGTATCGCGTTGCTCATTTATTTCATCCTCACGATCATAAATCTCTTGTCTAAGTCTATTGTATTTGCGCTTAATTTTGGATATTTTTTCTTGTAGATCTATCAACTCTTCGCTTAAAATATTTTCCTTATGTTGCTCACGTTCTAAATCTTTCAACTTTTGACGTTCATCTTTAAGGTCAATTTCTAAAGCTCTTATTTTATCATCTGCCCATCGTTCAAATTTTGTAAATTCTCTTTGCATATAAGCAGAGTCTGTTTTTTCTAGATTATCAAGTTTATTTTTTTTGTTCTTTTGATGTTGCTTGATTAATTCTTCTGGATTTGCATTTTTAAATTTATCAGTATGAATTGATAGGTTTAATAAATTTCGAATGCTTTCTTCACTAATTACCTTTTCGCTTTCAGTTAAACCAGTAAGAATTAATGTATCATGTTGTTCAATTTCTGATTGTACTTCTAGATTGCTGATTTTCAGTAATCCTTTGGATCCACGTAACTTATCAAGTTCATTGTATTTAATTGGAGACGATGCTAGATCAAAAACTAAATGTGCCTGATCAGTTGTTTCCGATTTAGCTTTCTTTAGTAAATTTTGAGCTACATCACTTTGAATACGATAGTGCTTTGCATCAGTTCTGAGTTTATTCATGGTGTACCTTTCACCATTATTATGGAATATAAATGTGTAATCCTCTGCTTCAAAATCAGCTAAAGTTTGAAGATAGTATCTTGTGATTTCCCAAAGCCATTTTTCGAATTTCTCTAGGAATGTCTTAGTGTCTGAATAGGTTATCCGCAATTTATTAATAACACTCCCTTCAAAATTTTCAAAAAGAACGCTCTGGACATCTTTGATTCTTTTATCAACAGCATCTTTAAATTCTTCTTCTAATTCCTTGAAGTAGGTGTCTATTTCTTCTTTTGTTCGACATTTCTTGTAGACTTCAATCATTCGCTTTTCGAAATCTACCCCATTTTCAATACTTCCTAATACATGATCTGATGATCCAAATACACCTTGAAAAAGATTATACTTTTGACCTAATAACTCAAACACTCTGCTTTCAACTTCATTTTCGCTATTAAGGAAATTCACTACTACTACATCATGCAATTGACCATATCTATGACATCTGCCTATACGTTGTTCTATACGTTGCGGATTCCACGGAAGATCATAGTTAACCACCATACTGCAAAACTGTAAGTTAATACCCTCGGCAGCAGCTTCTGTTGCAATCATTATCTGGTAATCATCGCTTTTAAATGCATCAACAAGTGCATTTCTAATATCTATACTTTTTGAATTGGTTAACTTACCATAATTATCTTTATCTGATACCCATTTTTGATAAATCGAACTAGATAGTTCATCAGCATTATTTCCGTTAAACAATACTATCTTTCCTTTATACTTTTCTTTTGATAATCTTTCAAAAAGATACTGTTGAGTTCTAGTTGATTCAGTAAAAATCAATGCTTTTTGGTTTGCACCAAGTTGGTTTAATTTTTGAAATCCAGTTTCTAGTGCAATTATTAATTTTTCCCCTTTTTCGTTATTTTCAATGCTGTTAGCTAGTATTAAGTATTGGGTTAAAGTATCTATCTCATTTTGTATATTAATCTTATCAGCAGCAGTGATTTCTGTGTAATCTTGAGATTCTTCCTCTGATTCGTCTCTTTCATCATCAAAGTTTTCATACTCTTCTTCAAACCAAGAAATGATTTCATCCTCAACCACCTTCGATGTAGTCAGCATGATATTCAATCTTTTAATTAGTGCTTCAAGTGTTTTAGCAATAGCAAAAGAGGAAGAACCGAGTAGCTTGAACATGACCGATTCCATAAGATGCTTCTGTGCTTTTGGTAAAGCATATATGTTTTCACTTCGCAAATAATCTAAAACATTATTATAGAGCCTTTTTTCTTGATCTGTAGGCACGAACTGCTGTGTAATAGGGATTCGTTCTCGATATGGAACAAACTCTCTCACGTCCTGTCTAAGGGTACGTTTAACAATGGGTTTTAGTTTTTCTTTTAATTCTTCAAGATCACCCTCGCCATTTATATATTGTTTTCTAAATGTTTTGATATCACCAAAAACACCATCGTCTATTATACTTACCAAACCGAATAGCTCTTCCAAACGATTTTGCAGAGGGGTAGCCGTTAGTAAAACCTTTTTATGATCTTTTATAACATTTTTAATTCTAGCAGCAATACTGTCTGGATTTTTATGAACATTACGCAAATAATGTGCTTCATCCATTACAACCAAATCCCATGATGTTAGTTGAATCAATTCTGCTTGTTTACTTGCGTATTGATATGAACATATTTTTATAGATGTGTTGTCATCAAAAGGGTTAACAACACCACTTTTGTATTTTGCATTGAAATTTTTACTTTCAATCACTTCTGAGTTGAGATAAAATTTATCAGCCAATTCATTGAACCATTGCTTTCTTAATGAGGATGGGCAGATAATCAATATACGTCGCTTATTTTCAGCCCATTGTTGACTTAATAGAATACCAGCTTCTATAGTTTTACCAAGACCAACTTCATCAGCAAGAATAGCACCTTTAGAAAAAGGTGATTTGAAAGCAAACAATGCAGCCTCCACTTGATGTGGGTTTAATTCCACTTTAGCATCAAGTAAAGCCGTACCGAATTTTTCAGTAGAGTCAGAGCTTGCACGTTTTAGCAGCTCATAAGCAAAATATTTAGCTTGAAATGGAGTGATCATCACAAAGAAGACTAAAAAAATTTATTGTCCAATAGGACGCTATATTCAAAAGAGGAATTCATTAATGCGCAAATTATATGTTTTAAAAGTCTATTATACCTAAAACATCAAATTGATTTAAATAATTAAGGAAAAAATTAATAGAAAATTAATCAACAACTAGATTTGAAATCGATAATTCAAGGAGAACTTCTAATCCATTATCACCCCAAATTGTAATTCTCTTAATTATAAATTCCAATTCAACTGAAAATCCCCTAACCCTTCATATATCCAAGTCCTTAAAATTTAAAATTGGAGCCTAGTAAAATTTGATCCCATATTTTTGTGGAATTTTAATTCGAATAGAAACATCATCATTAATCCAATATGCCGTTAATTCAATTAATGAATTGTTCTTTTCCACTTTATTATTTACAGCTTCATTATCATTTTGAAAAAAATGGAAGCAGCTATCCATTCAATAGTAGATGTCAAGGTTTAAATCCAAAATAGATTCCTTCTGGTCTTGCGCAATCATCATATGTTGCAATTTTAACTCCACCTTCAATATCAATTAAATCAGTAAAACCATCAAACCCAAGTATCCCATCTGGAACTTCTATTTCTAACCCATCTGTTTTAGGATTAATTTTTAATAATTTATTGACTTCGGGTGTCCGGAATTCAAAACCTTCATCATGCGCGATGAAAATTGTATGTTCGCATGTTTTATAATCATAATTACCGTCTTCATCATCAATGCTTTGAATTAGCTGATTACAAAAAGGACAAAATACTTTTGTGGGCCAAGTTTGTTCGATTTTTTTCAATTTTATTGATTTTGAATGTAACCATAATACGCTCCCATAAAGCTTGGAGCAGGATCATAACTCTCATATTGTATTAAATCCTTTAACTCACCCTCATTAAATACTTTATCAAAGTCTGGATGTTCTGTTAAGATATCTAATCCTAATTCATCATTTTCTACTTCAGGATCTATTCCAAAAAGTTGATTAATAATTTCGGATCTAAATTCTAAACTTACATCTGTAGCTGCATAAACTAAGTGTGGGCAAGGAATTACTTCAGGGTCTTTAGAGTTAACCGCAACGGTAATTTGTTGACAAAAAGGACAGATAACATTTTCGTCAGATTTGATTTCGATGGATTTCATAGAAAAATTTCAATTAATTGATGTTTAATATTGACTATTCGAGTTTTAAATCTTTTATCTTAAAAGTTTCAGAATTTTTAATTGATTTTGTTAACATAAGAAGTGGGAAAATTTCAGTTCTTTTTGATGATTGATTTTGATAAATAATTCGCCTTGAAAAATCTTTGACAATCCCAAAACCATTTGATTTAGCTATTATTTGAAACTTAAGAAATGTTGAATCATCGGGTATTCGAAGTGACAATAATAAGTATCCATCATTGGAAAGTATGTTGCTTGCACATTTTAATAAAGGTTCAGAATCGTAAGCTGAAATTCCAAATATTGAAATCGCAAAATCTACTTTAATATCAACACTTACATTATCATAATTTTCATAAATGCATATGATACGTTCATTTACTCTCCCCCAAGTTTTATTTTGCTCTATTAGTAAAAGTCTACTGTTGTTTTCAAAATATTCCTCCAGTAACTCTAAAGACCATCCATTCGATCCCCCTAAATCAGCAATTATTTTAGGATTAATTGTAGTGGTATCTAAAATATTCAACATAGAATTGAATATTACCGCACTCGTTTCAATACCTGTACTATAAATTATTTTTAATAAAATATTATCGTTACCAATTAAATTGGCTATTTCATTTTCGGCATCTTCTGCATTGGATGTCCCAAGAATAAAATCAATATTATTTAATAAGTTATTGGACTCTTTAATACCTAAATAAGATCTAATTTTAGTTAGATATTTTGATTTATTGGAAAACTCTGGAAAGAATCCAAACTCTTTAAGTCTATTTTTGATAATTTCTAAATCACTCATAATTAATAAAAAAAATAGTTTACCATTAAAACTGTTTAGATAATAATCAAAGAGTCTTAACCTCCCCCGGCATTCCCCTCACTATCCTATCCACCGGCTCCATACTATTCACTTCCACACTTAGCAGCCAAGAGCCGTCTTTTTGTTCGGTCAGAAAATCAGCCGTTGCCGGATAATCATCTTTTAAAAAGAGCATGGCGCGCATGCTTAGTTTTAGTTTGACAGAAAACTTCTCTCCTGAATCATTAAATCCAAAGACATCTGGGTTTAAAAGCTGGTGCAGTTGTTTAAATTTAACGATTTCCGTTAAATTTTCAATAGATCCCATCCGCTCCAGTTTGAAATACTTGTTCTGTTTTGACTCCACTTCGAAGGCACACAAATACTGGTAATTCGCCGTAAATCCGATGGGTTCCACTAATCGATCCGAAATGCTTTCTGTGTTCGCAGACTGATAGCGCTGTATCAGGAGCTGCGTTTGATGGGTGATGGCGTCATTGATTTTGGCAACTAACTTAGCTAAATGCCCATGCACAATATTCGTCGCGAGGATATTCGACTCCTCTAAAGAAGGCAATTTAGACTTAATGGAAGCCACCAGCGGGTTATTCTTCACAGAAACGCTTAATACCTCCTGAATTAAATGAGACTCTTCCTTCGTGAATGGTTCTACCACCTGATCCGCCGGTAGAGAAAACTTATTGTGATCATCCTTCTTCACCTCGAACCCTAACTCCGCTAATAAATCCATATAGCGATAACAGCTGCGTTCTGATATTTCCAAAGACTGAGCTAGCCGCTTAATGGATTTAGCCGGATACGTTTTCAACAACGTAATCAATTTAAAAACTCGGAGTATGCGATTCTGATTGAACATAATGAACAGTTTATAACCTAAACATAACGTATTATTCGAATCGATTAGTACACTATGACCTTATTTGGCAGACTTTTTCAGGAGCTTTCCTCCCTTAACACAATAAACGCCTCATGAACCTAGTTGAATGGATTGAAATAATTTTAAAGCCGAAGCCTAAACTGACTCCGGTCCCCGTAAAACTAAAACCCCCTCATGAAAAAATTAACCCTACTCCTCCTGTTCTGTCTCAGCTTCTCTTCTTTTGCCCAAAACGCCGCGGCCTATAAAACCAAGGCCGAAGCCTTTTTCGATAAGGGAGAATTTGAGAAGGCGATTGCTAATTTGACTTTGGCCCTAAAACTAAACCCAAAAGATGACAAAGCCCTCGCAAAAAGAGCCTTATGCTATGAAATGATAGACAAGTTAGACCTAGCCCTACTAGACAACCTCGAATTATTAAAATACGATAAATCCGGGGCAGTCTATGGATCCATAGGCTATAACTACCTGTGGCTAAGAAAATACGATGACGCCAGATCCTACCTGAAACAGGCCATTGCCTTACTCCCAGATCAAGTGTCCTACCGCTATAACTTAGCCCTCTCCTACCAATTCCAAAAAAACTACGAGCAAGCCATCACCCTCTACGACGAGGCCCTAAAAGTCTCCCCTGACCACAAACGCTCTAAAGTATCCAAAGCAAGATGCCTCATCTTCTCTAATCAAATCGAAAAAGCAACCGCCCTCATCGACACCTTTTTTGCGGCTCAAAACTTCGACGTCGAAATGCTCGTCTTGCGAGCTGATCTAAAAAAAGAAGACAACAAACTCTCCGATGCCTTTCAAGACTACGGCCGTGCCCTTGCCATCCGCCCAGAAGACTTCGAAATCCTAAACAAGTACCTGAAATGCCTCCACGCTTTAAATTTCCACGAGGAAGAAATCGATGTCAGAAAAAGAGAAATTGACTTAATGATTAAACTAAAAATAGACAGCCTTGAAATAGCGAACTCCTATGCCCTATATGCCATCGCTTTAGAAGAGTCAGACTACCTAGATGCTGCTCTAGAAAACTATAACGAAAGCATAAAACTAGATCCTTTGGGCGGTGATGTAGGGGGCATATACTACTTGCGCAGCATACTAAAGGCAAAACTAAAGGATTTCGACGGCGCCTGCAGAGACCTAGACAAGGCGAAAGAACTGAATCCAGGTAAAGATGAAGACCTGGACCTATACTTTATAGATGATGAAGCTTTTGCTGACTTTGTGGAGTATTGCTTTCCGGGGTTGTAGGGGTTTAGCTTATCAACTTACCGTGAAAAAGGGTGAAAACAGACTACTTTTCACGGTAAGTTAGAAAGGCTACTCGGTGGTATTAAATCAACTAACTGATAATCGAATCCTATCGCTATTTAGCGGCCTTAATTCTGTCTAGTTTTATGGAGAAATTATAACCACTAATAAAACGAAAATGGAAAATCAGATAGAGATTTATACATCTCCTGATGGGAGTACAGAAATAGAAGTATACTTTGTAGGTGATACTTTTTGGCTAAACTTAAATGAGATTTCGATATTATTCGAAAAGGATAAATCAGGTATTTCAAGACACCTATTAAACATTTTCAATAGTGGAGAATTAATCCGGGATTCAGTTGTTGCAAAAAATGCAACAACTGCCATAGATGGTAAAACTTATGACGTCGATTATTATAATCTAGACGCCATCTTATCCGTAGGCTATCGAGTAAACTCAAAAAGAGGCACCCAATTCCGCCAATGGGCATCGAAAAGACTAAAAGAATTCTTGATTGAGGGTATATCGATCAACGAAAAGCGACTAGAGCAGAAGAACAAAGAAATCGAAGTGTTGCATGATGGAATCCGAATTCTTAGCAGGGCGATAGAAGAGAAAGCTTTAACTTCTACTGGATATGAATGGCTACATCGGTTTAGGTTAGGATTACAATTACTTGATGATTTCGATCACGAAACATTAGACTCAATAGGTAATCACAAAGAAAACATCGCCTATCCTTCCCTAATTGAATATTCAAAATTGGTCAAAGAAATGCGATTAGGATTCCATTCAAAGCTATTTGGAAAATTAAAAGATGGAGGATTTGACAGTGCATTACATCAGATCATGCAAGGATTTGGGGATGTTGAAGTCTATCCTTCTATTGAGGAAAAAGCAGCGATGTTATTATATTTAATTGTAAAAAACCACGCATTCGTGGATGGAAACAAGCGAATAGCTGCCGCCTGCTTTTTGCTATTTTTGGACAAAAACAAATTGTTATTTACCTCTGCAAATCAATATATCATTAGCAACGAAGCATTAGCGAGCTTAACTCTATTCGTCGCATCCAGCAAAGCGGAGGAAATGGAAACCGTCAAGAAATTATTGATAAGTGTGCTGAATAGAAAGGGTAAATATTGAAATAGTAAAAAATAGTTTGACAAATAGGTTCAATCTTTTTTCATTGACCTCAGTTGGCAAATTGATTCACCACCTTTAGGCTCAACCAAAATTAATTCAATGAAAAAATCACTATTCACAATCGCCTTGCTTTCTGTTTCTATCTCAGGATTTTCCCAATCGCCCATCCCATCACCCTGCACCGACTCACTGTATGTCGAATTGAAATCAAAAACCATCGGTCAAATGTCAGACCGCGAATTCGCCTACTTCAATCAAAAAGAAAAAGATTGCGCTGAATTTAGAAAAGCCCTAATGCAAGAAGAAGTAAAAGTCGAAACCTTGAAGGTCACTAAGAAAACCATGAACACCTACTGGACCATCGCGGCTATAGGTGTAGCTTTATCGCTGATTCCGTTGTTGTTGCTTTAGGGCCTAATCGCCCTTTCTCAACTTCCTCCGGTTCTTATTCCGGTAATAGTATCCCCTCGAATTAATTCGATTCTTGAAAGCTCGCTTAGAAGTGCTCACGCCTTTTCTGGCGTGGGCTTTTCTTAATCTACCTGTCTGAGTTACGCTCGATCGCGTAAAGGAAGACCTCCTCGTTTTCTTCGAATAATCGATGGGTTGCAGATCGCAGGCGAAAAGTAATATGGGAAGCAGGAAAATATAAAGGAGTTTTTTCATGCAGTGCGAATACTTTTATTTAAACCAGTTCCAAAATTTCGAACTAAAGATACTCACTGAAGTCTTATTATAAACTTTATTGTACAAAGCCTTCTTCGGATTCATCAGCCAGCCTAAACCTTGCGGCGCTTTTAATCCGAGTTTGTTTTTTGCCAAACGTGTGAACGACGTCCTAGCCGCAATACGTTTAGAGACAGATACTTTCCTTATACCGAACTTCATGATATACTATTTTAGGCCAAATTACTTTCGTCGATGGACTATTACAATGAATTGACCTCACCTGACATTTTTTTCTAAAACATCATAGTTAAGCAAGTTCCAATTGGATTTAGCGCCATTTTTATATTTAACGGCTTCTACCGTAATCCAACTTAAACTTGTAAATGGTACAGGAATTGAAACTAACGACTTATCTACGGGGATAGATTGCACCAACTTATTGTTCACAAAAATTTCTAAAGAGTCAATTTGTTTAAAATTCTCCATTTTAAAATTGATCTTGGTATCCCCAGATTTACGAGGTAAGATGTACTTAAATCGCGGGGTTAAATTCTTTACATGTAACAGATTGAACATTTTACTAGGCCAAACCAATCTCTTAAATGCCTCATAACTTATGGGGGTTTCTAAATATTGTTTTTCTGGCTCTATGGGGATATTCGAATAAATAAAAACCTCCGGATCCACTAAAAAAAATTGATCGAAATCTTCTTTTTTATAAGGTAGGCTATGCTCAAATGTGCAATCAATCATCTTCATCTCTCCATCAATATCCACTGCATTCCATAGATGTTCGAGACTTAATTCATCTGGTAAAGTCTTCGATCTTCTAGTACCCGCAATGATCTCCACATTTATACCTTGAACAGCGCACAATTCAGCAAATAGAGTCCCAAAATGCCAACATACCCCTCTTTTTGTCCTTAGCAACTTCAATATTTCCTGCTCATTACTCTTCCTAAGATCTTCCTCTGTTTCAATCGTGTATGCCCTTTTTGCATTCTCATGTCCGACCTTAATATCGTACACCATATTGTAAGTGATGTATATGTAAAATGCCCTAATCAAACACCTGCGATCCTCAAAATCCTTCGCAATTTCATTTGATAACCCCACTACTGTTTTCTGATTGTATTGCTTGTGAATGACGATACTATCAACTTGATAGTCCGTGTATTGTGCCTCAGAAAAGAAAGAGATTGATAATAAGCTTATGAAAGCTACTATTAATTTAAACATGAATACTCGAGGGGTGGTTTCGAAGTATTAACGTTCCCAGGTTTAGGAAATTATGGAGTTAAACTGGTTTGACCTTATTTGGCAAGATTATCAACCATAAAAATTAAAATCCAATTTCAATTCAAAAAATCCTACAATTAAATTTTTAACTGAATTTTTATAACTTTAGAAATATTACTTTTAAAAGAAAACCTATTTAACATCATATAATGAAGAATAATCGCAGAAAATTCATCCAACAGGTTGCCTTAGGTGCCGCGGGTATCAGCTTAGGCAATATCCACAATGCCTTCAGTGCTAAAAGTTATTCCCGGATTCTAGGAGCAAATGACCGGTTAAATGTAGCCTTAATGGGTTGCGGACGTCGGGTAGGCGCCTATTATGATGCTTTGAAAGATAAAAAGAATAATGTGGATGTGG
>JACCDV010708262.1_pt1 | contig 29865 bp, 34 predicted proteins | sample 7446131 | NCBI WGS metagenome assembly JACCDV01 (sample SAMN15323448, study PRJNA562643) | freshwater metagenome | isolation source: river surface water | place: USA:Blue River Watershed | collected 2017-08-17 | reverse complement strand
TCCGATCTGCTTTGAAAGGGCTTCTTTTTTTGTTCACGCGAAGGCGCAGAGTAGCAAAGCCGCAAAGGGGTCTTGACCTTGGCGGCTCCCCTTCTTTGCGCGACATTCTTTTTTCTTGCGAAGGCGCTAAGTCCGCCTACGGCAGGGCAACTTGCTTTGAAAGGGCTTCTTTTTTTGTTCACGCGAGGGTGCAGAGTAGCAAAGCCGCAAAGGGGTCTTGATCTTTGCGGCTTCTCTTCTTTCCGAGATCTATTTTTTTCTCGCGAAGGAGCAGAGCCTTCGAGTCCGGGGAGACATTCTTTTTTTGTTCACGCAAAGACGCAAAGTAGGAAAGGCGCAAAGGGATTTCTTTCTTCCTTGGCGACTCCCCTTCTTTGCGAGATATTTTTTTTCTTCGCGCAAAGACGCAGAGCCGCAAAGCCGCAAAGGGATCTTGACCTTGGCGACTTCTCTTCTTTGCGAGACATTTTTTTTTGTTCACGCAATGGCGCAAGCCGCAAAGGGGATTGTAATTCTTTGCGTCTTTCCTGCTTTGCGAGAGATTCCTTTTATAGAGAGAACTTATAAATCATTCACTATGCGAGCAATTCCGTTTTTGATCAGCGCTTCGTTGAAATTAATGAGAAGACCTAATTTGAATCCAGTCAGCTTCAAATAGGTCAGCACCTGTTTTTTATGAACAGGATCAAGAGCCCTCACTGACTTAAGCTCAATTAATACAAGGTCTTCCACGATCAAATCTGCTCGGAAGCCTAGATCCATTTCAGTATCGTCCCAAATGACAGGAATTGGATGTTGACGCTTTACCAGAAATCCTTGCTTACACAATTCATAATGCAGAACTTCTTCATATAGGGATTCAAATAACCCAGGACCAAGTTTAACATGAATGTGAAAACAGGCATCTACAATAGCCTTAGCGAGGTAATTTTCCATAGTTTAAAAAAATGAATGATTAAAAAAATGTAACAACTCTTGAATTTAGGCCTTTTGTCCGTATTTCAAATTCTGCCTTTCAAAAAGTCCTGCCTCAACTCCTCTGGGAATCGTTCGATGGCATAGCGCAAAGCAGTTCGTGGAAGGGAACTGTAGTGCTCTTTTAGAAATTCATTCGCTACCTCAAAATCCCGTTTGCCAATCTCTCGAATCATCCAGCCGACGGCCTTATGCATCAGGTCATGGGGATGGGATTTCAGTTGCGCCGCTAAGGCCAGGGCATCGCTAAACTCTCTTTTTCGAATCCAATAGAAGCTGCTGATCATGGCCACGCGCTGCCTCCAAAGTAAGGGTGAGGCAGCCAGATTGAAAAATAAATCCTTTCCCCTTTTCCAATAAAAGGCACCCAAAATCTGGGAGCAGGAGCTGTCTACCAAATCCCAATTGTTGATAAAGTCTAAGTGATCTAGGTAAAAATTGACAAACTCTCCTCGGAGGGATTCACTTCGGGTTTTTTCAAATTTGTAGACTAGAGCCAAAAGCCCCGTCAACCGCATCTCGTGGTAGGGGTGTTGAACTAGCTCAGAAAGTTGAGCCAAACTAGCATCCTGAGCGATTGCTTTGGCAATTTTTCGCTGCTCTGGCACGGGTACTCCCAAAAAGACATCCCCTTCTCCATAACCTCCCGGCCCTGTTTTAAAGTAGTGCTGCAGGTGAGCTGCTTTTGCTGGAATCCCCTTTTGCTCTAGGCTCAGCAGAATCTGTTCACAAAAAGTACTCATTTTGCAAAACTGGCCAATGCAGTCTCAATGGCTCTTTCGACTGTTTTTTCACCCGCTGCATCAAACTTTTTGAGCGGTCGATTGGCCAAGATGGCGTTGAGGCTGAGCACTTTGTGGCCCAGGAGCTCTCCAAGGGCATAGTAGCCTGCGGTCTCCATCTCAAAGTTGGTCAAGTAACGACCTTGCACGCGTAGCGCGGCAAGGCGCTCGATCATGTGTTCAAAACGGGGCTTCAGTCGTACTTCACGGCCTTGAGGCGCATAAAATCCCGGGCAGGTGAGCGTCACCCCTCGTGGAATTTCAGGGCTAAGTTTGTCCAACAAAAGCCTAGAAGCGGCTGCTTGGTACGGCCTGAAAGAAAGTCCAAGTTCGGCTTGAATTGCTTGAGCAAGGTCTTGCGTTCCGGAAAGTGGAGGGTAGTAGGCCATCAGCGTATCCATGCCTATTGCTAGTTCGGAAGCCAGTAAGGTGCCCGTTGGGATGTGTTCTTGCAGGCTTCCCGAGGTGCCGATACGGATGATCTGTAAACTGGTTTTTTGTGATTTGACTTGGCGTGTCTGCAGGTCTACATTGACCAGCGCATCCAGTTCGGTCATCAGAATCTCAATGTTGTCCGTGCCCATGCCGGTGCTGATGACAGACACCCGATGCCCATTCTTCCAACCCGTATGCGTGATGAATTCTCGGTTTTGGAGTTGGAAGTCGATCTGGTCCAAGTGCTGCGATACCGTGGGTACACGATCTGGATCACCTACGGTGAAGACCAGGTTGCCCAGTTGCTCTGGTCGAAGCCGCAAATGGTAGACGCTACCATCTGGGTGGAGGATGAGTTCCGTTTCAGGAATTTGACGCATTTCCAGAAACTTTTTGCATCAGTTCTTTGGAAGGACTGCGGTGTAGCCCTTTGTAGGGGTTGTAGCCGTTTGTATTTTTTTGGTAGTAGCCCGTACCGTCGTAGTGTCGCTTTTCAGGATGTTCTTTGCACTCGGCAGAGCAAGCGCCTTGAAGTTCCCAACCACAGGCTTCACAGATGGCGAGGTGTTCGTTGCATTTTGGATTGGCGCAGTTGACCATGCGGTCCGAAGCGGTTCCACACACATGGCAGGAAGATACGATCGTGGGATTTACTGTGTTTACCTCCACGGCGATGCGGTTGTCAAAGACGTAGCACTTGCCTTCGAAGTCTTCTCCTCCGGCTTCCATGCCGTATTTGATGATCCCACCATGAAGCTGGTAGACATCTTCAAATCCTTGTTCCAGCAGGAAGGCAGAAGCTTTTTCGCATTTGATGCCTCCGGTGCAGTAGGTGAGTACCTTTTTATTTTTGAGGTGTTCGAGTTCCTTCACCTTTTCGGGAAAATCCCGGAAGTTGTCGATGTCCAGGGTAATTGCATTTTTGAATCGTCCCAGTTCGTGCTCGTAGTTGGACCGAACATCGAGGATCACCACATCTTCTTGGTCCTTGAGTTGCTTAAACTCTTCCGGCTCCAGGTGCTTCCCTGTTTTCACGTTTGGATCGAGGTGGCGGAGGGAGGAATGCACGATTTCCGGTTTGTAGCGCACGTGAATTTTGGCAAATGCATGCGTTTCGTGGGTATCGATTTTGAATTCTGTCTTCGCAAAGCGCGGGTCCGCCTGAATGTAGGCCATGTAGGCATCGCAATCTGCAGCTAGGCCAGAAACTGTTCCGTTGAGCCCTTCATCGGAAATGATGATTCGGCCTCGGATATTGTTTGCTACACAGAAGAGGTGGTGTTCTTCCCGGTATTCTTCAGGATTACAAATGTCCGCGTAGCAGTAGTACAGCAGAATGCGGTAGGGTTTGTTTGTGTTTTCCATAACTAGAGCCCTGTTTCGGCAGGGTGTTTGGTTGTTTAAATATAATCTTTTGTCTTAGGAAGAGAAGGTACAAAGTACGAAGTACCAGGTACCAAGATTCTTCAGAAGCCTATCTGCGGTAGAAAGGCAGCATTTTGCTCTAACTACTAATCCCTACTTTGTACTTCGTACTTGGTACATTGTACTTTTCCCCACTTCAACATTATGCACTCGGCGTTCGATGTTCGACATTATTTTCAGTTTCGTGCTTCGTAACTCTTACTTCGTATTTCTATTTTACTTTCCCCGCTGGATTACCAAATACGGTTTCGTTTTTTCCTACGGAGGAGATGACTACAGAGCCGGCTCCTACGCGGGCACCTTTCCCGATGCGGACACCGGATACAATGGTGACGCCCGAACCGATAAATGCGCCTTCTTCCAAGACCACATCGGCATTGATGATCGATCCTGCACCTACTTGGACGTAGTCTTCCACGGTCACTTTGTGGTCGATGATGGCTCCCGTATGGAAAATGCAGTGACTTCCAACCTTTGCCCCAGCACCCACAGTCACCTGTGCATTGATGAAGTTGCCATGTCCTAGAGCGGCATCTGTGGAGATGTAGGCGCGCTCATGAATGGCATTGATGGGCTGCATCTTACGATCTTCCAGCAGAAGTTCCACCAGAAATTTGCGGTATTTGGTATCGTCCACCGCAACAAAGGCCTCGGTTTTTTTTCCGATCAACTTTAAGAATCCCTCGTCTTCGGTACCGCCAAGTACAGGGACGTTATTGATTTCGGTGCCATGAAGGCTGCTGTCCTCATCTAGCAATCCATACACAATCACTTGATTGCTATTGAAAATTTCTAGCGCGGGATGGGCGATGCCTTTGGCGCCGAGAATGATGACAGGTTTGTCCATGGGTCAGGAAGTGGTAATTCGTACAAAAATACAGGAATTGTGGCTTTTGTCCAACGGTTCATTTGGAAGGGCTACGAAGTAGGCTTTGACCGATTTTGCAAGAAAGGCATTTTTGAGGACTGCAATACCTTCGGTACAGTTCGAGCATGCCTTGGGAATCAAAGGCCGTTTTCGGAATCCAAGCATGACGCACAAACTTTCGGAGCACGTAGTTTTGCTCGGCAGGAAGGCTTTGAAGTAGGGAAAAGCAACGGTCTTTCCATTCCTCTTGGTCGTGGAATTCTCCATACGCAAACCAGATGGGAAGCACAAAGTTGATGGCTAAAAGCTGCACACTTTGCTCTGAGAGGCCATTCGAAGTGACTTTGTTACTTGGCTTGCCAAAGGTATAGTGCTGCCGCCAATAGGGGGAGGGAGGGCTTTGGAAGATTTTCCGGAACGTAGTTAAGTCTCCAGATTCGTCTAAAATTGTGGAGAACAAATGCGGGGCTTGTACCAAGACGGTTGCCAATTGCGCCAGCCTCAGGGTAGGAAAGTTGGCTGGACGGGCACCCAAAAAAGTCCAATGCTGCCGGTTAAGCCCTTTTGTCCAACCGTATTTTTTCTGATAAAAATCATGGTCTTTTTTGAGTTGCAGGACGTATGAATCCTCCGAATCCTCCGGGAGCAAACCAGCTTGCCCCAGAAGCATGGCCTCGAGGTGCTGCAACTGCTCTCGGTGCCGTTTGAGCAAGGTGTAGGGAAGAAGTTGTCCCAACTCCTCCATAGGCAGGCGGTTGGTATGGTAGCCAAAGCAGCGAAAAAGCCAGCGGTAAGCCGTTTCCTCCCAATCTCCCTGAGTAGCTTCAAGGATAGCAAGGACCCCTTGCGATTTTTCGTAAAGGCGCTCGACCAAGGCCTTTTCGGAAGCGGAAAAGCGAAGAATTTCCGGGACGGTAGCCAGCGCATGGGCACAGGGAAGGTCAATCTGAAAATCGAGCAGTTGCTGGTAGTTGCGCCAAATGTCCAGGTAGATCTTTCCTTTCAGTTCCACCGTAGGCATAGGAGTGCCGTCTTGGCGGTAGACTTGCCGGTCATTTTCCCAGACCAAATGCAGGATGACGGTATTGTAGCCCAGGTCTGTATCGTGCGCATGCTGTATCCATTCGGAGGATCTCCGGTGCACTTCCACATGGCCATGAAGTGTGATTCCCCCGATGATGAGGGCGGCGTTTTGAAAGTCAGGGCCTTCAAGGGAATTGTGATGGCCTACCTGCAAGATTTGAAGCTCTTCGCCAGCTGTGGTGAGGAGGTTTTTGCGGTCAAAGTACTGGTATTTCCATACCAACTGTAAAAAGTCTTCTTTAAAATCCATAAAAAATAAGTCTAAAAAGTAAGAGTAATATAGCTAAAAACTGACCAATATACAAGAGGTCAGGGGCTATTTAAAAATTGAAAACGAAGCCTGGTTCTGGCCTACTTCAGGTACTGATCCAAGAGTGCCTTCATCTCCAGCTGTAGCTTTTGGGCTTCCTGTCGAGCAACTTTTGCAAAATCCTTTTCCTTGGAGGCATAGATGATGCCTCGGCTGGAGTTGACGAGTAGGCCGCAACTGCTATTCATGCCAAAGCGGGCCACATCGGCCAAGCTGCCTCCTTGAGCACCTACGCCAGGCACGAGCAAGAAGTGCTCGGGCACTGTTTTCCGCACTTCTCCGATAAGTTCACCGCGCGTAGCACCGACCACATACATCAGATTTTCTGTACTTCCCCAGGTTTGGCTTTTTTCCAACACGGACTGGTAGAGTGGCTTGCCAGAAGCGTCTTGAAGGAGCTGAAAGTCCAATGAACCTGGGTTAGAAGTCAAGGCCAACACAATCGCCCATTTGCCCTCAAACTCCAAAAAGGGAGCCACGGAGTCTTTGCCCATGTAGGGTGCAACGGTAATGGAATCAAAGTTCATGTGCTTAAAAAATGCTTCCGCATAGCGGGTAGCCGTATTGCCAATGTCTCCCCGCTTGGCATCTGCGATAGAAAAGATGTGCTTGGGGATCAGTGCTTCTACTTTGGCGAGTGTTTCCCAGCCTTTGGCTCCATGGGCTTCAAAAAAAGCAGTATTGGGCTTGTAGGCTACCGCAAAGTCCGCCGTCTCCTCGATGATTTGCTGGCAGAAAGAGAAAATCGGGTCTGCCTCATTTTTCAGGTGTGCAGGAATTTTGTCAAGGTCTGGATCCAATCCTACACAGAGAAAGGAGGATTTTTGTTGGATTTGGGCAAAAAGTTCGGCTCTAGTCATGGGCGGGAAGAATCTGCGTAAAGGTAGAAATTTATTCTCTTTTCCACTTGACCCATGCCCCTGAGAGGGATACCGCTGCCGAAATCAGGAAAAAAAGCAAACTAAAGGCAACTGCCTCGGTCTCTTGAATCCCTGCATAGGAATGGGCATAGACCACCACGAGTTCCCGAGCTCCTGCCCCTCCGATCGTCAGCGGCAATACCGCCACGATCGAGGAAAGTAAAAACACGGCTTGGTAGGCCAGAAATTTATCCTGCACTCCCAAGGCGAGTAACAAGCAGACTACAGCCGCCATCTGGGCAAGCTGGCCAACCAAGGACCAGAAGATTCCCTGCCAAAAGGAGGGGAGAAAATTGAAGAAGAACCATTTTTGAACTAGCCAAAATCCAGGAACCACCCCTAACAATCCTACAACAAGCAGCGCTTTGCCTACCATAGGATCGCCAAAAGGCAGGGGGATGTCGATCAGGAGTAGGATTCCAAAAAGCAAGCCGAGAATGGCAATCAGCCCTCCAACTCGATCTAGTAGGCTCGCTTTAAGCAGCTCCTTGACAGGTGTTTTAAATTGGTTATTTAAGAGATAGACCTTGTACCCGTCACCCCCTATTCCCCCTGGTAGAAATAGGTTGTAAAACATGCCGATGAGGTAAAGCCGCCAGTTTTCCCAGAAACTGAGGGAAATGTGGATGTTGGCAAAATAGGCATTGAGACGAATGGCGGTGGCCACCTTACTTCCTACAAAGAGGGCTAGGGCAGGTATCAACCAGCCCCAAGAGAGGGTTTTGGAGAGCTGCAGCAGGTTGTCCGTATCGATTTTCTGAAAAACCAGGTACAAAGCCCCTCCGGTAAGGAGAATTTTTAGGGCAGTTTTTAACCGGTTTTTGAGGGTGGACATGGAATCCTTAGTTAGACGTATGCACTTCCTGCTCCCCGGTGTAGAGGGCTTTGATGCGGTAGGTTTTTTTGTCCTGAGATTCGAAATAGGTGCGGACGATGATCTCTGCAATGATTCCAGTGGTGATCAGTTGGATACCTGCTAGGATCAACATGAATCCAAGGATCAGGATGGGACGTCCCCAGATGTCTTCGCCCATGATTTTTAGAACCAAGAGGTACAAATTGATGACACCTCCCAAGAGGAAGGCAACAAGCCCAAGCCCACCAAACAGGTGGATGGGACGCTGAAAATATTTTTGAAAAAACAGCATGAGGATTAAGTCGGCCATCACCTTGAAGGTGCGACTGAGTCCGTATTTGGAAGTGCCGTGAATTCGAGGATGGTGCTTGACATCCACCTCCGTCATTTTGGCGCCCTCTTGCTTGGCAAGTACCGGGATAAAGCGGTGGAGTTCTCCATAGAGGCCCATGTTTTGGGCAATGTCGGCCTTGTACACCCGAAGCGTGCAGCCATAGTCCTTGAGGTGTACGTTTGTGGAATTTCGAATGATCCAGTTGGCGATTTTGGAAGGAATTTTTCGGAGCACAAATCCATCTTTCCGGTTGGCTCTGCGCCCTGCCACCACATCCCATTCCTCGTCGATTGCTTTTTGGAGCATGCCAGGCAGATCGGTTGGATCATTTTGTAAATCTCCATCCATGGTGGCGATGTATTCCCCCGTAGCCTGATCAATGCCTGCTGCTAGCGCGGTGGTTTGCCCGTAGTTGCGGTTAAAAATCACCAGCTTGGTACGGGTATTCGCGTATTTTTTCACCTCAGCTACCGTGCGATCGGTGCTTCCATCCTCTACCAAGATCACTTCGTAGTCCATTCCCGAGAGTGCGGCATAGGTGGCTTTCAGGAGTGGCTGGATGTTATCTTCTTCGTTGTAGACAGTGATGACGACGGATAAAAGTGGCTTGTTCATGGCAGGGAAAGATTCCTCAAAAGTACCTTTTTAACCGCATTTGGTCAAAACGCTTCGTGTTTTTGCCTCAAATCCCTCCAAAAATCCCAACTACCTGCAGTATCTTTGGGGATGCGCGCTGCTCAACCTTCTGCCGTGATAGCCAATCCCTGGGTGCTGCTTCTCCTTTTTTGTGGGTTGGTGGGGCCCTTTGCTTTAGATTTTCACCTGCATTACCCCGACGAAATCTATTACCGGGATGCGGCAGTCAAGATGCTGCAGACAGGGGATTACCTGACGACATACTTGGGTTCGGGGGAGTTGCGCTTCAAGAAACCGATCTTGACCTATTGGGCGGTGCTCGCAGGATTCAAGCTCTTTGGTGTACATGCCTTTGGTTCACGCATCTTTTTTTTGTTGGCAGGGGCTGCTACAGTTGGCCTAACCTACCTCCTTGGAAAAACAGTATTTGCCGATCGGAGGATTGCAGGAACTGCAGCCTTGATTGCTGCCTCCAATCCCATTCTAATTTTTGCAGCTACGCGCTCCATTCCAGATGTGCTTCTGGTGCTGACGATTACGGTCAGTGCACTAGGCTTTGCCGGGCTTCTTCGAGATGGAGAGCAGGCAAAGAGCAAGTTTCTATGGCTGCTGTACCTGGGCTTGGGCTTGGCCTTTGAAGTGAAGGGGCTTCCAGCTGTGGCTCTTGGAGGGATTGGCCTCCTGTACCTGCGATTCAATCCCTGGCAGCCAATTTCTTGGAAAAAACTGCTGTACCTCCCCGCCCTGCTTGTGGCTTTAGGAATTGCCGTATTCTGGTTTGTAGCCATGTGGCAGCTGCATGGGCCAGCGTTTTTGGATAGTTTTTTGGAGGATCAAGTGGGTACGCGGGTGACCTCTCGCGTTTTGCTCGTACTCCAAAATGGAACGGTGGCCTCGCTGCTAGTGGTAGGCATGTTTCTCCCTTGGGTGGCCTTGGCAATTCCTAAGGTGAAGGATACCTTGGTGAAAGCCTGGAAGGAAAACCCTCAATTTTTCGCCTTTGCACTCCTCTGGGGACTTGCGATTGTGGGCATGGGCGCACTTACCAGCAAATTTTACGAGCGCTACCTGCTGCCTGTGGCACCCGTGTTGGCGCTGTGGCTTGCCTGGATAGTCGTTCGTGGAGGCGGTTTGGAACGTGTCAAGGGGCTGAAGGTAGCCGCGGTGCTCCTCCTTTCTTTGGTGATGCTTCTAGTTGGAGTGAATGCTTGGATCTTAGTTACGGAGTCAAGTGTTCGATTAAAGAGCTTCGTTTTTTCAGAAATTAATTGGGTTTTCCTTACTGGATCAAGTGGAGAATTGGCATTTATCTATGTTGGATTGGGAGTTCTATTTCTAGGGTATGGCGTATGGACCTTCCTTCGCTCTGCTGCCCTGCCTCCAAAGCTGCTTGCGCTTTCCATTTTGTTTCTGTTTTTCCAAGTGAGCGGCATTACGCGATTGATATCCTTGCCTCACCAGGGGGTTCAGGCGGCAGCGGTCGTGGAGGAGATGGGTGTAGCTGGCACTATTGGCTTTGCGGGCAACTTGCATGCAGGGTCAAAGATTCGGATGAGTTTGGGTACGGCTTACGATTTGATTGACTTGTCGAGAGAGGGATGGAAGGAGGAAGCAAAAAACTATAGCTATTTGATTTTAGAAGACCGGCTACTGTCCGAGTGGGATACGGTAGGCTATGAAGTGCGGGTGGCCAGTACCCATTTGGACTCCAAAGCGATTCCTGACCTGCTGCTTGCACGTAGTTCAGCAGCACGGGAGAAACTGAGGGAAGAGCAGGGCCGAAGGTATTATTTGCTAGAAAAAAAATAACCCCGGAATAGTCTTCTTCCGGGGTTCAGGTTTATTGGTTGGAGAGGACAATTTTCTCCTTGTATTTTTTAAGTTGCGTTCGTAATCCCTCGACCGCCTCGTCTGCAGCGGCTTCGAAGGAGTCGTCTTGGTGTTTGGCGAAAAACTGTTTCCCAGGAACATTCAATTTGATTTCCACGAGTTTGTTCTGATTTTTCTCGTTTTTATCTAGCCTCAAAAACACCTCCCCATCCATAATGCTGTCGAAAAAGGTGTCCAGCTTGTCTGCCTTTTTCTGAATGAAATCGATCAATTTTTGATCTGCGTCGAAGTGAATGGAATGCATCTGTAGTTTCATCGCTTGGGGATTTAAGGGTTAAACATGTGAATACTTATGCTTTGGGGTGTGCTTGTTCAAACACGGCCTTGAGTTTTTCCATGGAGTTGTGCGTATAAACTTGGGTAGCGGCTAGGTTGGCATGGCCGAGTAAATCCTTGACTGCATTCAAGTCTGCCCCTTTGTTCAATAGGTGTGTGGCAAAGGTATGACGTAACAAATGGGGGCTGCGTTTCGAATTTTGGGCAAAAAGATCGAGGTACTGCTTTACAATGCGGTAGATCAGCATGGAATAAGCCTTTTCTCCTTTATTACTTCGGATAAAGTAGTCTTCTCCGTCCAAGGTGAGGAAATGTGCTTCCACTACCTTTTTGTAGTCTGCAATGTGGCTGATCAAGGATTTGGTGAGTGGGATGATCCGCTCTTTTTGCCTTTTTCCGAGCACCTTGACCTGTTCGTCAAAGAGCTGAATGTCTTTCCATTTCAAGGCGGTGAGTTCGGAGAGACGTACCCCAGTGAGGTAGAGAAACTCCAGCACCATCCGGTCCCGTTGCCCTTCAAAGCCAGGGGCGTAGACCTCCTCTTCTAAAACAGATTCAATGGTGGTTTCCTGCAAAAACTCAGGAAGTTTTTTCGGGGTTTTCAGTGACTTTAACTTGTAAGTTGGGTCTTTGAGAATGATTTTGGAGCGCATCAAAAATTTGTAGTAGGAGCGCAGGGTTGCCAGCTTTCGGTTGACGGTAGTCTGACTCATGCCTTGCTCCACGAGGTCGATGATCCAAGCCCGTAGGTCAGGGTGTGTACATTGGGAGAGGTCCTCGATGGAAAAGGAAAGCTGAACAAATTCCTGTGCTTGCTCCAAATCCTTGCGGTAGGCGAGCACGGTATGTACACTGCTTCTTTTTTCGTATTCGAGGTAGTTGATAAACGAATCAATCATGGGGCCAATTTCCTACTTAAGATAAGGAATAAATTGGATTCCTTTTGTGCCAAAAGTCAGTTTTGAAAAAATCAATTTTATAGTAGCGAAGGTAAAACGCAAAAAAAAGCACCAACTGAAAGTTGGTGCTTGATATGGTTAGCCGGGATTCGCTTACTTCATGAATTGTTCCTGAAGCTTTTGCTTATACGCAGCCTTGATTACTTGATCTCTTCTTTTCACAGAAGGCTTAGTAAATGCCTGACGGGCTCTCAATTCGCGAACCGCGCCGGTTTTGTCAAACTTCTTCTTAAAACGCTTAAGCGCCTTATCGATAGATTCGTTTTCTTTAATGTTGATGATTATCATAGCTGTACACCTCCTTTCGGATTGCAAATGTACAGGTTATCTTTTTAATTCCAATCCTTTCACTAAAAATGGAAGAATAAATTGTCCGCAGACCACGGTTCATTACTCACTTAAATGAACCGCTATTCTTTTTTCCTTGGGAATTGGTAAGAATGCGGATACTTGCAAAAGAAAAAAGCCCAACAGAACTGCTGGGCTTTATGTACATGGGGGGGTGATAAAACTTAGTCTACGACTTTTTCAGCCAAGACCACGATGGTGTTCTGCTTTACTTCCACCACGCCTCCTTCCACTTGGAAAGACTGTTTTCCTTCAGTTGTAGTAAAGGAAATAGGGCCTTTGGCCAAAGCAGAGACAATCGGTGCGTGATTGGTCAGGACTTGAAACGCTCCCAAAGCTCCAGGAAAGGTAGCTTCACTCACTTCTCCTTGAAAAACTTTATTGTCTGGCGTAACGATTTCTAAGTGCATAGCGTATTCGGTCTTCGGTAAATGGTCTTCTCTGGGGACTAATTTTAAAAGTAACTAGTCCACGCCGCGAGAAGGGAAAATTTAGTTTACTTCTGCAAGCAACTTCTCCCCCTTAGCGATGGCATCTTCGATGCTTCCTACCAAGTTGAAGGCTGCTTCTGGCAAATGATCCAATTCACCGTCTAGGATCATGTTGAATCCTTTGATCGTGTCTTTGATATCTACGAGTACTCCTTTAAGACCGGTAAACTGTTCGGCTACGTGGAATGGCTGAGACAAGAAACGCTGCACACGACGAGCGCGGTGAACGACCTGCTTATCCTCTTCAGAAAGTTCTTCCATACCCAAGATGGCAATGATATCCTGAAGTTCTTTGTAGCGCTGAAGGGTTTCCTTCACGCGCTGCGCACAGTTGTAGTGATCGTCTCCCAAGATATCTGGAGAGAGGATTCGTGATGTAGAGTCGAGTGGATCCACCGCAGGGTAGATACCCAATTCCGCAATCTTACGAGACAATACAGTAGTAGCATCCAAGTGCGCAAAAGTCGTCGCTGGAGCCGGGTCAGTCAAGTCATCCGCAGGTACGTAAACGGCCTGTACGGAAGTGATCGAACCATTTTTAGTGGAGGTGATTCGTTCCTGCATGGCACCCATTTCGGTAGCCAAGGTAGGCTGGTAACCTACTGCAGAAGGCATACGTCCAAGAAGAGCGGACACTTCTGAACCTGCCTGTGTAAATCGGAAAATGTTGTCGATAAAGAACAAGATGTCTTTTCCTTGTCCTGAGCCATCGCCGTCACGGTAGTATTCCGCAAGGGTAAGACCAGTCAAGGCCACGCGAGCACGTGCCCCTGGAGGCTCGTTCATCTGTCCAAACACGAATGTTGCTTTGGAGTCTTCCAGCTTCTTTAGGTCTACTTTGGATAGATCCCATCCGCCTTCAGTTTCCAAGCTATGGATAAAGTCATCACCGTAAGTTACGATACCTGACTCGATCATTTCTCTCAAAAGGTCATTCCCCTCACGGGTTCTTTCTCCTACACCTGCAAATACGGACAAACCAGAATAGGCTTTCGCGATGTTGTTGATCAATTCTTGGATCAATACCGTCTTGCCTACCCCTGCTCCTCCAAAGAGACCGATTTTACCCCCTTTGGCATAAGGCTCGATCAAGTCGATGACCTTGATACCGGTGAAAAGTACCTCAGTGGAAGTAGAAAGGTCCTCAAATTTAGGTGCAGATCTGTGAATAGGGAGTCTCTTACCTGCTGGCACTTGTGGAAGACCATCAATGGCCTCACCTACTACATTGAAAAGACGGCCTTTGATGCCTTCGCCGGTAGGAACAGAGATGGGCTGACCCAAGTCAGTCACAGCCATGCCACGTACCATGCCTTCAGAAGAATCCATTGCGATGGTTCTTACTCGGTCTTCACCTAGGTGTTGCTGCACTTCCAACACTACCTTTTGGCCGTTGTCTTTTGTGAGTTCCAGCGCGTCTAGGATGTTGGGCAGTTTTCCGCCTTCAAAGGATACGTCCACCACCGGGCCGATTACCTGAGTTATCTTTCCAATATTTGCCATTTGATTTGATGAAAGGTAAAAAGAGTCACTTCTTTAATTCGACCGCAAAATTAGTTAGAAAAGGCTGAAACCAAAGGATATTTGGAAAAATTAATCTGAATTGATCTAGGAAATTGTAGAGGGCCTCGATTTTGGGAGGCTGCATCCAACTACTTTGTCTCCAACCGCTTCGCAAAAAGAAATGCTTTAGCCCAATAGGAGTTGCTCAGATAGTCTTCGGTAACGCCCAGGGAGGTGGAAGCGTGGATAAAGCGCAACTCTTTTTTTTGTGCTTCGGTGACAATGCCCGTGTGGGTGACTTCTTTTTTCTTTTTGCCAGTAGCAAAAAATAAGACATCGCCTGGACGAGCTTTCTTCACCGGAATTTTTTTCCCAAGTTTGCTTTGCTCCGTGGAGGTTCGGGGGAGATTGACGCCTACCGCGGCGAAGGAATGATACACCAATGCGGAACAGTCGATTCCTGAACGTGTCGTGCCCCCATAGCGGTAGGGTGTACCCCGGTAGGACTTGGCTGTTTGGATGATGGTAAACTCTGGAGAGGACTTGGCTACTCTTCGGCTACCCTTGCAACTTCCTAGAAAGAAAAGGGCTACTATACATACCAAAAAATAGGAGGAGGAAGGAAAATAACTTCGTTTCAAGGGAATTTCTTTATTCAATTTCAAGTTTACCTCTCAACTGAATAATTTCAAAAGAATCTATTCATTTAATAATTCACTACCGCGACAGGTGCAGAGTCCCGTTGCGGAATGTATCTTTACTTCAACGCTAACCTATTTCTCTTTTTATGCACATTCAACAGTTTTATGACGAAGGTCTGGCCCATGCCAGCTATGCAATTTTAAGTCAAGGGAAAATTGCTTTGGTAGATCCAGGACGCAATCCACAATCCTATCGAGACTTTGCCAAATCCCATGGCGGGCAGATCGTAGCGGTCATTGAAACTCACCCTCACGCAGATTTTGTGAGTTCTCACCTGGAATTTCACCAAAACGAGGGAGCGACTATTTATGTGTCTAAACTTGTAGGAGCGGGCTATCCTCATGTAGGATTTGACCAAGGAGATTCCTTTTCTTTAGGAGAGGTCACCCTTCATGCACTTCATACCCCAGGGCACTCCCCTGATTCCATCAGTATCCTATTGAAGGATTCACTAGGAAAAGACCATGCGCTATTCTCCGGAGATACACTATTTATTGGAGATGTGGGTCGGCCTGACCTCCGTGAAAAGGCAGGTAACCTGACCGCACAGCGGGAGGAATTGGCAAAAATGATGTACCATACGGTACAGCGTCAATTGAAGCCCTTGGCAGATGAGGTACTCGTGTTTCCTGCACATGGGGCAGGGTCCCTTTGTGGCAAAAATTTAAGTGATGCACGCCAATCCACCATTGGTGAGCAGCGGGCCAGCAACTGGGCCTTTTCGGCTACCGATGAAGCCACTTTTGTCCAAACACTACTCCAAGGACAGCCTTACATTCCGAAGTACTTTGGGTACGCGGTAGATCTAAACAAGCAAGGAACACCTGCCTACCAGCAGTCCATTTCCCAAGTAACGGTCTTGACCGAGGGAGCGGCTCTTCCTGCCGGTGCTTTGGTGATCGATACGCGAAAGCAAGATCAATTTGCTGCCGGACATATTCCTGGAGCAATCAACCTCATGAATGGGGGCAAATTTGAAACCTGGCTCGGCTCCATTGTGGGGCCTGAAGAGAAATTCTATTTGGTGGCGGATACCGCGGCTGAACTCGAGATCTTGATTCACAAAACCGCAAAAATTGGGTACGAAGCAGGCATCGCCGGTGCTGTAGTCAATCCCACAGGGATGACAGCAACCGGAACCTCTTTTGACCTTGCTGCATTCAAAGCCAATCCTGAGGCCTATACCCTAGTAGATATTCGTAGTCGGGATGAAAAGTCAGGTACTCCGATTTTTGAGGGCGCCTTAAATATCCCGCTACCCGAACTTCGAGAGCGAGCGCATGAAATCCCACAGCATAAGCCTGTTTTGATTCACTGCGCCGGAGGCTATCGCTCGGCAGCAGGAGTAAGCATTGTCGCCAATGAAGTGAAGCAAGTACCCGTTCTGGATTTTAGCGAAGCGATCAAAGATTTTCAAACTGCTGCACACTAAGTGGATTATATTTGTCAACCGTCCACTGAACAATCGCTGCTGCTTAATTTGATAGCTGTTTTTCATTTTGATTGGATTTGCGATCCCCAACAAAATGTGACAACTTTATTTAGGCACTATCAGATTGACCACCAACCGCGGTCTAAGTTTTTAGTAATGATGCGAAAAGAAGAGTTTACCCGCCTATCGATTTCACAAAAGATCAAAACCCTCTACCTAGAGGGCAGTTTTGTGGTGGCCATTCGCTACTACCGGCACAAGGTGAATCTCTACTTATTGGGGGATGAGTATGTGGAGGTATTCTACAACCACAAGCTCGACCAAATTGAAAAGATTGAATTTTTGGCCCGAAAACATAGCCGCATGAAGTTCTATTTGGACCAAATCAAGATTGCTCAGGGATAGTCTTTCCTGATTTCTTCAATAATTGTTGGAGAAATTCGAATTCCTACTTGAATGAGTTTTTCAACCAGTGGTTCCAGTACTGTGATGTGCCCATTTCTTTTCGCTTTAACTAAAATCCCAAGGGTGCCAGTAACTCTTAATCCTAAACTTGAGGCGATTTTTCTCCCTTTTAAATCATCAATGGCCACGATCGATTCCTTCGTTTCTAATCCTGCACAAATAACAGCAGCTTCCCCAGAGTCTAGTTGAGTTTCTAATTCCTTTAGAAGGAGAGTGTTTTGGCAATTGATGATCTGGTGCGGAATTGGAAAAATTTCCTTGAACTCTTTAAGAACAATTTCAGGAACCAAAACCTTACCATACATCAAGGGGAGTAACTGACTGGCCCCTATTTTACTTAACAGAATGAGACAGCTCGTATCAGGTATGATACTAAGCATTTTTCACATCACTCAAAAAATCATTCACCGATTCGCTAAAAACTGAAACGCCAAAACTCCCAAGCTGTTCCAAAAACTCTTCTTTGGATATCTCTGCTAACTGTGCCGCTTGCCCTGCAGACAACAATCCATCTTGGTACATTTTAGACACCAAATACTGGGTGACGTTTAAGTTATTTAACTCAGGTTTTTCAGGGAGTTCTAGAATAATTTTCATTTTTCACTTTTGATGAATTTACCACTTAAAAAGAAAAAGAATTCATTTTTCAAAAAATAAAACTCACAACTCTTGGTAATTGAAAAGGAACTTGCCTCATTTAGAAACTGGGGATAATGGGCTGGTACACCAATTCAATCATTTTTTTCTCAAAATCGTTTGCCCAAGGACAAACCTAGCCAAGGAACTAGTCCATATTTATTGGCAACAGGGGCTAGGCTGATTCGCCACATTACATCGTTTGCCGTGTGCTTCCGGTAACCGATACTGGGAACAAAACTTACAAAATGCTCCCCATTTGCGGGGCTTGAGTCGCTAAACAATTCCCCATTGTTACGCGTCCAGGTTGCCCCTAGTCCAGCATCAATAAAGGAGTTCTCATTTTTCAATTTGAACAGGTAATTGATGCCTGTAGGGATGGTCAAGTAGAAGGCGTTTTCTGAATAAAACCCAAGACCAACTCGGAACCCAAGCCCAGGTTGGCTTGTCAGTTGTCGCTCGTAATTAATGGAACTAAAAAGTCCGTTTCCACCTGCTTCAAAATAAAGGTCATTCCGTTTAAATGTGGTTTGTCCAAAAGAACAGGTTGCAAAAAATGCACTAGCAAGGAAAATAATCAGAATTTTCATAGGACTTTGGTTTAGGTGCAGAATTCCACTTTTGGAATCATTTAGGGGTTATACGTCATCGTTTCTAATTAGTTCAAAACGATTCAAAATACTTCCTTACCAAGGGATTCCTTATCAAGGAAATAGATTTAAAGTTAAAATAAAGAAATTCGAAAGGATGACTTTCGGATCATCACTATTTACAACTTTCGCTTCAAGAAGTCGGTCATCTGCGTGTACAGGTGCCAGGTGGTGTTTCCACCAGAAATCCCATGGTTCCGGTTGGGGTAGTAAAAGGATTCAAACTGCTTGTCGGCTGCGATGAGCGCATTGACGAGGTCCACTGCATTTTGGAAGTGGACGTTGTCATCTCCAGTGCCATGGATCAACAAGAAATTGCCTTTCAGCTTGTTGACGTGCGTGATTGGGCTATTGTCATCGTAGCCTGCAGGATTCAGTTGGGGCGTCTGCAAGTAGCGCTCGGTGTAAACGGTATCGTAATACCTCCAGGTGGTCACCGGGGCAACTGCGATGGCAGTTTTGAATACCTCGTGGCCAATCATCAAGGAAAGGGAGGACATGTAGCCCCCGTAGGACCAGCCCCAAATTCCAATTCTGGATGAATCTACAAAAGGCATCTTGGCCAAATACTTGGCGCCCTCGATCTGGTCGATGGTTTCCAACTTGCCCAAGTTCGCATAGGTGGCATGCTTGAAGTCACGGCCTCGAGCACCCGTGCCGCGGTTGTCAATGCTGGCCACCAAGTAGCCTTCTGCCGCCAAGTGCTGGTGCCAAAAGTCTCGAGATCCACCCCAGGAGTTGAGTACGTTTTGTGATCCTGGACCACCGTACACATACATCAAAACGGGATATTTTTTGTTGGGATCAAAATCTGCTGGCTTGATCAAGTACCCATTGAGGGTGGTGCCGTCTACCGTTGGGAAGGAGAAAAATTCTTTTTTACCCAGCGCAAAAGTTGCCATCCGGTCTTTCAAGGCCTGATTGTCTTCGAGTACCTTCAGGGTCTTTCCGCTGGCCTCGTTGAGCGTGACGGTCACAGGGCTAGATGCACTGGTATGGTAAGCGATGAAAAATTGATGGTCGGGGCTCATGTTGATGCTGTAGGTACCCGCAAGCGGATTCAGTGATTTTTTGCCTTTTCCATCTAGCTGGATAACATAAAGGTGTCGCTCCAAAGGAGATTTTTCAGTAGACAGGTAGTAGAGTTTTTTACCCTTCTCATCCAACCCTACCAAGGAACTCACTTCCCATGGACCAGTGGTCACCTGGCGAATCAAAGTTCCATCGAGTTGGTGGTGGTAAATGTGCTTAAACCCGTCCTTTTCAGAGGTGCGGATAAATGACTTGCCATCGCTGAGGTACTGCAGGTCGTCGTTGTAGTCCAAGTCCACATAGGTGGCAGAAGTTTCGGATAGCACGAGCTTACTTTCTCCAGTACTTGCGTTGGCCTGCAATAGGTCCAACTGATTTTGCAGTCGATTGAGGCGAATAAATGCGAGTTGATTTGGGTCTTGGGTCCAGTACAAGCGCGGCAGGTACTGATCTGCTTCCGGACCCGCATCCATTTTTTGTACTTTTTTGGAGGCTAGGTCTACCACATGAATGGAGACCAAGGCATTTTTTTCACCAGCCTTGGGGTACTTAAACTTGTAGTCTTCTGGATAGAGAGGGCCCCAGGTTTGCATGTTGAATTCCGGTACCTCACTTTCGTCAAATCGGATAAAGGCAATTTTTTTGCCATCTGGGGACCATTTGAAGGCTTGGGCCATGGAAAATTCTTCCTCATACACCCAGTCTGCTGACCCGTTGATGATGCGGTTGGATTCCCCATCGAAGGTAAGCTGCGTGACGCTGTTGGTGCCGAGATCGGTCACATAGAGGTTGTTGTCCTTGACAAAAGCCACCTGATTGTTGTCCGGAGAAAGGGTGGCATAGGAGATTTTTTCTCCTTGCATCAGCTGCTGCTTCTGCCCAGAGGCCATGTCCACTACGTAAAAAATCCCCTTGGAAGAGCGGCGGTAGATGGACTCCACATCCGTAGCCAAGAGAGCCTTGGATTCATCGGCATTGAAACTGTAATCCGAAAATGCGATTCCCAAGGCTTGTCCATCGAGTAGGACCCCCACCTCTTCTCCAGTGGTGACCTTGATTTTAACTACGGCCGGGGCACCATTTCGCTGAACTAGGGAACTGTAATAGTTGCCATCTTTCATCCAGTTGATGCCATACACCGACTTTTGGGAGAAGGTTCCTTTTTTGAATACGTCCTCCAAACTTACTTTTTTAGGAGTTTGTGCTTGAAGAGAAAAGCTAAACACAGCCAAAGTGCAGCAAAGCAGTACGCGGAATTGCCAATTCTTACTCATATTTTTTTATTTTTGGAGATACATCGGGTGATTCGAAAGGCCTAAAGATATAAAATGGCTCAGGGATTCTAAACCTTTGGAGCATAAACAGAAAATAAGCGATTTCGCAGCGTAAATTTTTCCTCATGAAAAAGAAAATTGCCTTGGTCACCGGAGGCTTTACTGGTGAGTCCGTGATCTCCTTAAAAAGTGCCGCCGTGGTGGAAAAGACCATCGACCGTGCGCTTTACGAGGTGTTTACGATTTACATCTATCCGGGGGATTGGTACCATTTGAATGCTGCAGGTGAAAAAATTGCGGTGGATCTCAATGATTTCAGCCTGCAGTTGGGGGATCAAAAAATCACCTTTGATGGGGTGTTTACCATCCTCCATGGATCTCCAGGTGAAGATGGCAAGCTGGCGGGGTACTTTGACTTACTCGGCATTCCCTATACGACTTGTGACCAATTGACTTCTGCGATTACGATGAACAAGGGTTATACCAAGGCCATTGTGCAGACCATCCCCGAATTGCAGGTGGCTCGTTCGATGCAGTTATTCGAACATGAGCCAACGGCAGCAGCTCGAATTCAGGAAGAACTTCAATTGCCCCTATTCATCAAACCCAATAATGGGGGAAGTTCTATCGGCATGAGCAAGGTAAAGACTTGGGAAGAATTGCCGGAAGCCTTGGACAAGGCCTTTGCAGAGGACTCCCAGGTATTGGTGGAGGAATTTGTGTCGGGGAGAGAATTTTCAGTAGGAATATTTAAAGCGAATAATCAGGTTACCGTATTGCCGGCCACGGAAATTGTCAGCAGCAGGGAGTTTTTTGATTACGAGGCCAAGTACGTACCCGGAGTATGTGAGGAAATCACGCCAGGTCGCATGAATTCTGAAGAGGTGGCACGGGTGGAGCGCATAGCGAAAAAAGTCTATGCCGTGCTCAACTGCAAGGGGGCAGTTCGGATCGACTATTTCCTTCAAGAGGAAACAGGGGCTTTTTACTTTATTGAGATCAACACCGTTCCAGGACAAACCGAGACCAGTTTGATCTCGCAGCAGGTGCGGGCCATGGGGATGGAAGTTTCTGTGTTTTATACCCTCCTCATTGAGGAGATGTTTGCCGCCGCCGCAAAGAAGTAAGTATTAATTTGCGCAAGATTTGCTTTTCCTTGCTTCAAAAGGGGGCATTTTTTGCAAGAAGTTCTATTTTTGTGAAAGAAAGTATTCGCTAATGATTCAAAAATTATTTCCTCTGGACAAAAACTACATCCTTCGTCAAGCCCAATCGGTGCTGGAGGAGGAGTTGTTGGATCAGATGGTGGTTGAATTAAAAGCGTCTTACACCCAACTGTACAATCCCCTGCAGTTGATGGATCATACCTATCGTTCGATTTTGGAGCGGAATGAATTTCCTCGTGAGCGAATCCGGGTGATCTACAGACAGCTGTGTGGCATCTATCGATTCCGGCATGGGGACAACCAGCTCGAACTTTTGTTTGATGGGCGCACGCATTTTGAAAAGTTTCAAGAGGACTGGACAGCAACCTTGTTGTCCTATGTGCGGCAATTGGGTCAGCACGAGCCCTACGTGAAGACCCTACTTCGGATGACGGTATTGCACGACACAGATTCTCGTGCAGAATGGGCAGAGAACCACTGTAAGGGATTTGTCAACCAATTTTTTGACTTAAAGGTGATCAAAAGACAGGGCGAACTTCGCCTGAAAGTATCCTAATTTTAGATCAATAGTTTTGAGAAGGCACCCTTAGAAATTAGGGCTAAGCAGGTATTTGCTGTAGAATTCATCGATCACTTTGACGGCTTCCGTGGCGGTATCTACCACACAGAATAGGTCCAAATCCGATTCACTGATGTAGTGCAGGTCGTCTTGCAGTAGTCTACTCTTGATCCAGTCTACCAATCCTCCCCAGTAATCCTTGCCCACTAGGACGATCGGGAAACGACCAATTTTGTTGGTTTGGATGAGGGTAAGCGCTTCAAAAAACTCGTCCAGCGTACCAAATCCTCCGGGGAGTACGACAAAGCCTTGGGAGTAGCGAACAAACATGACCTTACGCACAAAGAAATAGTCAAAGTTGAGCAGCTTGTCTCGATCAATGTAGAGGTTGTTAAACTGTTCGAATGGGAGTTGGATGTTGAGTCCTACGGATTTTCCTCCTTCAGAAAAAGCACCTTTATTGCCAGCTTCCATGATGCCTGGCCCGCCTCCCGTGATCACGCCATAGCCATGGCGTACGAGTTTGGCGGCGATTTCTTCGGCGATTTTGTAGTAAGCATGGTCGCGTGGCGTCCGGGCAGAACCAAAAATGGTGACGCAGGGGCCTATTTTTGCCAACTTATCAAATCCCTCCACAAACTCAGCCATCACCTTAAAAATGGCCCAGGAGTCGGCGCTTTTGATTTCGTTCCAATCCCGTTCTTTAAAGGCATTTCGGATTTGGTCTTCCGAATTTTTATCTTCTAGCTCAGTCATTTGATTCCTTATTTTTGGTTCAAGGATACGATTCCTAGGCAGTAAAGATGGGGAATTTTAAAAAAATCAATGCAAGTCACTGATTAAGAGCAGAAAAAAATCAAGTTGGGTTCTAGGTCAAATACCCAAAAGGCCTGCTAATTTTGTCCCATAACTAAAGCGAGATGAATCTTTTTGAAAAGGCACAGGCCGTAGAACAACTTTTTGTGGAGTTGGAGGAGCAATCCAAGCAATTCCATGAAGAAGCGGGGATGGGATGTATCGCAGGTTGCGGCTTTTGCTGTTCCAATCCAGAAGTGCCTGCATCGGCCCTAGAATTCTTGCCTTTAGCCTTTGATTTGTACGAAAAGGGGCTTGCAGAAGAGCTTGCAGCGCAGCTTGCCGCAGACAAATCCAAGGGAGTTTGCGTGGTGTATCGGGCACAGTCTGCCGATTTGAGTAAGGGCTTTTGTGGAAATTATGCCAAGCGAGGTATGATCTGTAGGGTATTTGGGGCTTCAGCTCGAAAAAATAACAAGACCAATCTAAAGGAATTGATTACCTGCAAACTTTTAAAAGCAGAACGGCCAGAAGCCTTCCAAGAAGTGACTGCGCGGATCAATGCGGATCTGGATATTCCTTTGGCTCCGGCCTACTACACCCGACTCAAGGATGTGGACGAGGCGCTCTCGGCCTTGCATCCAGTCAATGAGGCGATCTTGCTCGCTTTGGAACTTGTCCTGCGCTACCAGTACTACCAAGAGGGGGAAAAATAAGGGGAGGGTTCCTTTTTCGGTCGCCTCTTTTTTAAGTATATTCGGTGATTCATAAGAGGCCTTTTCCCTACAAAAATTTTCGGTATGTTGAATTTTGCTGAGATCTTACAGACCATTAAATCCTTGGTCGAAACGAAAATCGAACTAATCAAATCAGATATTCAGGACCAATTGGTCGGGATGCTTTCTCGTCTGATCTTATTGGTTTTGATAGGTTCTATTTTGTTGGTGGCAGGGCTATTTCTTTCCTTGTCTCTTGCCTTTTACATCAGTCAGGTCACCCAAAGTCCATACTTTGGATTCTTGGTAGTGGCACTCGGGTACCTGATCGTCGTGGTCTTCTTGTACTTGACTAGGGATTCCCAGGGCTTTCAGCAACAGGTGAATGCCTCTTTGAAGCAGTTTATTTTTAATTCAACGAAAGTAAAAAATACCCATGAGCAAGGAACTAGAGAAAAAATCAGCTGAGCTAGAGCAAACTTTGGCCAAGCAACTCACCGTATTCAAAAAGGGTTCTGAAGACTGGGTGAAAGTAGGAGCCGTGGTAGCGGTAAGTGCTCTTGTAGTTTATGGAGTTGTGCACTTGACCAACAAGAAGAAAGAAAAAAATACAGATAAGGCCTTGGAGGTATTGGAGCGGGAGGGCTTGCTCAATCCGGAACTCAAGGAGCGCATAACCCAGCCGAAGTCTTCCTCCCTTTGGACTGCCTTGGCTCAAAAAGTCCTATTCTTGGGTTTGGCCTTAGCAAAGGATAAAATCTATGCTCAATTTTTTGCCGGAGAGGAGCAAGTTGCTGAGAAGAAGGAGATTTGAGGTCTGGAGAACATTTGAGGTTTAACAAACCTCGAATGTTTTATTTCAAAAAGAAAAATTCTGGTTCAACCAAAACCTTCGAGGTCGGGCCAACAGTTGAGGTTTAACAAACCTCGAATGTTTTAAAACCTTCGAGGTCTTGGAGACCTCAAAGGTTTAGACATTGATCAGGGACTCCCGTCTACGCATTTTGCCGGCAGGCACTCCATACATCATTTTGAAGCGGCGGCAGAAATAAGCCGTGTCCTTGTAGCCCACTTCCTTGCCAATGGTGCGGATGGATTTTTTGGTGGTACGGAGCAAATCTACTGCTGCCTCCAAGCGCTGGTATTCGATGTAGTCCTGAGGATTGATGCCTGTGAGCATCTTAAAGTATTGGCCTACATAGTCTTCCGAGACATTGGCGATTTTGGCTAAGACCTTGTTGGATAAGTCACCCCCAATATTGCTTTTGATGTAGTTAAACAGGTCAATCAAACGTGGATCCTTGAAGTAGGTCGCGTTTGTGGACAACTCTTCGGTGAAGAGGCGATTTTTGAGAATGTGTCGAAGTAGTTCAATTACCAGTACCTCCGTAAGGGACTTCAAACTACGCTCCTTGCCTACTCCCGTGCTTTCAATTTCCTTCATCAGGTCCTCTACCAAGGTAGTGATTCGATCGTTGAAGCGGATGATGAAGGGGGGGATGTCTAGTGAGTTGAAAAAGTTGACGACATCAAAAACCTTGGATTCGAATTGAAAAACTGAAACGCAGTCTTCTTCTTCAGATTTGATTTCCTTGTAACTGATGCTCTGTAAATGCTTTCTTCGGGTTTCAGCAAACTGTTCCCCGGTGATTTCTTGCTTGGTGGTTTTATTCCCGAAGGTGAGGGTGGTCTTTCGATCCTTGGGAAGGAAGATGACCTCTCCCTCGTTTACAAGCTCTTGGTCCTCGCCAAACTTTAGGCTACCATGATGGAGCAAAAGGAGCGTGTTTTCGTTTTCCTGATAGTTTAAAACCGTAATTGGTTTTTCGATTTTATAGTTGCTCCCTTTCAAAAAGCGGACCTGAACCGACTCAATGACTTTGTTGTAATACTCCATAGCCGAATAAAAATTTATGTCTAAAAATATGATTTTTCCAATTACATAACTGCATTATAGAATCAAAAAATTAAAAAAAATAAAAAAAGGGAGTAATTTTTGGCTAATTACTCCCTTCAATCAAGTTCGAGTGGCTTATTTCAAGACTCCCCTTGAAATCACGATGCGTTGGATTTCAGAAGTTCCTTCGTAGATCTGAGTGATTTTGGCGTCTCGCATCAGACGCTCCACATGGTATTCCTTGACATAGCCATATCCCCCATGTACCTGTACTGCTTCTACAGTTACATTCATAGCTACTTCAGAGGCGTACAATTTGGCCATTGCCGAGGCATGTGCATAGTCTTTTCCTTCGTCTTTCAGCCAAGCGGCCTTATACACGAGCAGTCTCGCGGCTTCGATTTGAGTAGCCATATCGGCTAGCTTAAATTGAATGGCTTGGTGTTGGCTGATCGGCTTACCAAAGGCTTTTCGTTCCTTGGAGTAGGCCAAGGCCAGTTCGTAAGCTCCTGAAGCGATACCTAGTGCTTGGGCAGCGATCCCAATTCGGCCTCCGTTGAGGGTTTCCATCGCAAAGGTAAATCCAAATCCTTCTGCCCCAATGCGGTTTCTAACAGGGACCTTGACATCCGTAAAAAGAAGAGAATGGGTATCCGATCCACGAATGCCTAGTTTGTCCTCCTTCTTACCGACTACAAATCCCTCCCAACCTTTTTCGACAATAAATACAGAAATGCCCTTGTGTCCCTTGCTGGCGTCTGTTTGAGCAATGACGAGGTAAATCGACGCAGAGGAGCCATTGGTAATCCAGTTTTTGGTTCCATTCAAGATGTAAAAATCTCCCTCGAGGGTCGCATTGGTTTGCTGAGAGGTGGCGTCCGAACCCGCTTCCGGCTCGGAGAGGCAGAAGGCGCCTATAAGCTCCCCGGTTGCCAACTTGCTCAGGTATTTTTGTTTTTGTTCTTCTGATCCATATTTCTCCAATCCCCAGCAGACCAAGGAATTGTTGACGGACATGGATACGGATGCAGAGGCGTCAATTTTTGAAAGTTCCTCCATGGCAATGACATAGGAGATGGTATCCATGCCTCCCCCGCCGTAGGCAGGGTCTACCATCATCCCCATAAAGCCAAGAGCCCCCATTTTTTGGATTTGTTCTTTGGGGAAACGGGCTTCGGTATCTCGTTCGATTACTCCAGGGAGCAATTCGCTTTGCGCAAAATCGCGAGCTGCCTCTTGTACGGCGAGCTGTTCTTCAGTAAGGTGAAAATTCATAAATTAAAATTGGGTTTACTTCTGTAAAATGAAGGTAAAAAAGAAAAGGGACACAGGTCCCTTTTCCAAAAAGTTAGGCTTGGATTAATCTCTATTTCCAAAGAAAACAAAGATGTAATAAGCCAAAGTGACTAGGGAGGCAAGGGCAGCCACCAAGTAGGTGCGGGCAGCCCAATTGAGTGCATCCTTTGACATTTCGTACTCAGAAGGAGTCACCACATTGCGGCTTTGTACCCAGGCCAAAGCACGATTGGATGCGTCAAATTCCACTGGAAGTGTCACAAAGGTGAATAAAGTCATGATGGAATAGGAGCCTACTACCAAATAGCCTATGAATTCGTAAGGAAGTCCCAACGCAAATCCACCAAACAAAGAGGCAAGCAATACAAAATTCAAGACTTTGCTGGAGATATTTTGAATGGGAACCATAGCCGAACGCATGGTCAACCAGGAATAAGCAGTGGCATGCTGTACAGCGTGACCGCATTCGTGAGCAGCTACCGCTGTAGCCGCAGCATTTCTGCCGTAGAATACATCTGGAGAAAGGTTTACAGTTCTGTCTGCAGGATTGTAGTGGTCTGTGAGTTGACCTTCCACGCAGGTTACGCGTACATCATGGATGTTGTGATCGGCAAGCATGAGCTTGGCGATTTCCTCCCCAGAAAGGTTGGCCTGTAGAGGCGTTTGGGAGTACAATTTGAATTTAGTCTTCAGTTTGTTGCTAACCACAAATCCGAGGATAGCAAAAACAATGACGATAAGGATGATCATGTCTAGTTTATTTTTATTGGGTGTAACTACGAATTTAAGAAATGAAAGGTTTTTTCCAAGCGGAAGTTTTCAGCATGAGTACCCAACTGATTAGCCCCACTCCGATTACCAATAGCATTTGAGTTCCATGAATAATCGCTGCAAAAATTTTGCCATCGGCTTCAGGCACACCAAAAACGACCAAAATGTAGGCAACTAAGGCATGGAAGGTGCCAATACCTCCTTGAACAGGCGCGATCATGCCAATAGTTCCCATGACCATGACCAAAAGCACCTGGCTCCCCGACAAATTGGCAGCTGAGCCAATCCCTTGAGAGACAGTATACATGGTCAGGAAGTAGATGATCCAAATAGCCACCGAACTCAACCAGAAACCGAATGGATTTTTTAGGGTTCTGATGGCAAGCACTCCAGAAAGCAGTTGCCTGAAAAAGAGTTGCAACTTATTGACTAGGCCATGATTCCGGTATTTTCTACTCAGTAGGTAAAGGAATAGAAGAAATAGGGCCCCTCCTCCGAACAGTAGCGGGAGCTGGCGAAGGAGGCCAGAGGTCAAGGCGGAAAGATCTACGAGTTCACCTGCGAGGGAAAGAAAGAGTTGACTTTCGAGCAGGAAGGCCAGAAAAAAGGTGCCTGCCATAAACAGGAGGTCCACGCTGCGTTCGACGAGTACGGTGCCGATGGCTTGGCCTAAGGGGATGCCATTGTTGCGCGTCAACACGGTACAACGAGCCACTTCCCCAGCTCTGGGGATGAGGAGATTGACTAGGTAGCCCACCATCACCGCATGGTAAGCTCGATTGGAGCTGACAGGCAACTGGTCTGCTTCCTGGGGGAAAAGCAAGGCCCATCGCCAACCTCGAAGCCAGTATCCGGCCCAGGCCACTACCAGGGAGCTGCAAATCCAAAACCAATTGCTAGAAGCCAGCTGCGATTGGAGGCTTGAAAATTCAATGTCTCGGTACAAAAACCAAAAAATCCACAGGGCTATTCCCAGGGAGAAAGCCACTTGAAGGAGTTGTTTGATTTTGGGAGAAAGCATTAGATGACTTGGTTTCTATCGTCCGGAAATACCAGGATAGGCTGGTGGGTTTTGGCTTCTTCTGGGCTCATGCCTGCATAGGCGATAATGATCACCACGTCGCCTACTGCTGCTTTCCGAGCTGCAGGGCCATTGAGGCAAACCGTCCCAGAGCCGCGCTGTCCTTTGATGACGTAGGTTTCGAGGCGCTCCCCGTTGTTGACATTGACTACCTGTACTTTTTCATTCTCAAAAAGTTGGGCGGCATCCATCAAGTTTTCGTCTAGGGTGATGGATCCTACGTAATGCAATTCGGCCTGGGTGATTTTTACCCGGTGGATTTTTGATTTTAAGAGTTGGAGTTGCATGGTTTAATTTTCGATGCGCAAAATTAGGGAATAATGGGCAAGTTATCGATCAGTCTCACCTGACCCACATAGGCAGCGATGCAAATCGATCTTGCGTCCTCTTGGGTAAACGTGTCAAAAATTTCAAATGTTTCGGGATGCAGCAGGGCAAAGTATTCCAACTGACAGTTGGGAGCAGCGGAAAAGGCCGCTTGGGCAGTTGCTAGCACTTCGCTCCAGGCCTCCCCGGCGAGTAGTCGCTCTTTTGCTTGGCTAAGTTGCTTGTACAAAAGCAGCGCTTGCTGTCGCTCTTCCGGGTGGAGGCGCATATTTCTTGAGGATAGGGCTAGTCCATCTTTTTCCCGCCGGGTAGGCACCACTTCGATGGGGATACCAAAGGAGAGGTCCTGCACTAGGCGCTTGATGACGGCAACCTGTTGCAGGTCTTTTTGTCCAAAAAAGGCCCGAGTAGGTTGGATAAGGTGAAAGAGCTTGGAAACGACGAGTCCTACTCCATTGAAATGGCCCGGGCGAAACTCCCCTTCAAGGACCTTTTCGAGGTCTCCAAAATCGAGGCGCAAGTGGGTGGGCTGTGGGTAGAGGGTGGCTACCGAAGGCACAAATACAACATCTACCCCAGCGGCTTCGAGCAGCCCAAGGTCGGCCTCCAAGGTTTGGGGATAATTCGTAAAATCTTCGCTCGAGTTAAACTGGGTGGGATTGACAAATATGGAAACCACCGTGTAGTCCATGCAGGCGGTACTTTTCGCGACCAGATCCAAATGTCCTTGGTGGAGCGCGCCCATGGTAGGAACAAAGCCTAGTTGTTTACTTTCCTTAAAAATGGTTGACCAAATGGGCTTCCAATCGGCTTCGGTGCGGATTACCTTCATGACAAGGAAATTTTTCGGCTAAATAGGGGCAAAACTAGATTAATATCCACAAATCCAATGCTTTTAGGCTTTTTTTATTTACCTTTGTGCCCGTTGTTTATCACGATACTAAAATCCCCATAGCATGTCCAAACTACGTATTC
>JACCDV010268392.1_pt1 | contig 29872 bp, 28 predicted proteins | sample 7446131 | NCBI WGS metagenome assembly JACCDV01 (sample SAMN15323448, study PRJNA562643) | freshwater metagenome | isolation source: river surface water | place: USA:Blue River Watershed | collected 2017-08-17 | reverse complement strand
TTCGCACTCCACTAAAAGAATTTTTAGGCAAACCAATAGCGCAACAAGAATTTATCTTACCATGGTATCAAAGTATGGAGACATCTACTCTTTTAATTACTATCTTAAGTTGTAGCGGACTACTAAGTTTAGGATTTTATTTCAGTAAAAGAAAACCCAATTACAAACCTTTTCATGGCATTACGCACAAAGTTGATGAAAACAATTATTATTGCAAGGGGAAACTGCTGGATACTCTCGAAAAAGCGGAGTTACTCATCTTAGATTATTTAGTGCAAAACAGACAGCGTTTTATTCCACTTAATGAATTGAATCATCTGTATGAAAATGAAATTCAAATTGACAATTTTACTACAGTAGTCAAACGAAGAGAAACCGCACTCTCTAACTTACTAGCAAAACTGGTATTTATCACTGAAAAATCCGAGGAAAACATCCTTATATATAGAAAAAACCCAAATGACAGAAGGGTCAAAGAAATTAAACTGAAAGAGGATTTTATTAAGATAAAATAAGGACAAAAAACTTTTATAAAAAATTATAGATGTTGTCATTCCGTCCCGAAGTTTAGGGATATTTCGGAATCTATAAATAATACTAAATAAATTATGAAAAGAGATGCTGAAACGAGTTCAGCATGACAAAAAAAGGAGTTCAGCATGACAAAAAATAAGTGCTATTCTTTTCTCCACTTTTTGGTTTCTTCAAAAACGTGTTCTAAAATGGCTTTTTCTTTTTCATCAAACTCCACATTGCGACGACTCATGACTAATTTGGCAGTAGCAAACGCTTTACTAGTGGTATAAGTCGTAAATCCTGCCGCACCACCCCAAGAAAAACTCGGTACAAAATTGCGCGGAAAACCACTCCCAAAAATATTCGCACTCACTCCCACTACCGTTCCAGTATTGAACATCGTATTAATTCCGCATTTACTGTGATCCCCCATCATTAGCCCACAAAACTGCAAACCCGTTTTAGCAAAACCTTCCGTTTCATAACTCCACAATTTCACTTCTTCGTAATTGTTTTTTAGGTTTGAATTGTTGCTGTCTGCGCCAATATTACACCATTCGCCCAAAACCGAATTTCCTAAAAACCCGTCATGTCCTTTGTTAGAATAGGCAAATAAAACGGAGTTATTTACTTCGCCACCAATTTTAGAATACGGCCCAACAGTAGTAGCACCATAGACTTTAGATGCCAGTTTTACTCCCGCACCTTCGCACAAAGCAAATGGCCCACGAATTACAGAACCTTCCATGATTTCGGCATCTTTACCAATATAAATAGGCCCTGTTGAGGCATTCAAAGTGACAAACTCTAACTTTGCTCCTTCTTCAATAAAAATATTTTCAGGTGCAATTACATTTACCGACTTAGGAATAGGTTGCGATTTTCTATCTTGAGTTACTAATTCAAAGTCGGCGCGAAGTGCCGTATCGTTTTTAGCAAAAATATCCCAGGTATTTTGAACTGTCAAACAATCCTCCGAATAATCGATTATTTCATACGTATCAAAATCAACTTGCTCTTGTTCGTCATTGGTAAAAAAAGCAATCACCTCATCTCCTTTGAAAATGGCTTGATTGGATTGTAAACCTTGAATCATTTCAACCAAAGTAGGATTAGGCAAAAAAGAGGCATTAATCATTATATTTTGTTCCATCTCTACCATAGGGAATTTTTCTGAAAGATACTCTTCGGTCAAGGTCGTAATGGTGGATCCCAAATACATTTCCCACTTTTGACGAATCGTTACAATTCCGATTAAAATATCCGCCACAGGACGAGTAAAAGTAAAAGGTAAAAGGGCAGTTCGAGCGGGACCGTCAAAAAGGATATAATTCATTTTGAGTAATTACAAAGTTATAAAGGCTCAAAGTTACAAAGATTTCTAAGCAGATAAAAATAAAAAAAGCCCCGCAAATTGCGAGGCTTGATATAGTAAGAAACAAATTAAAATTATTTAATGTGTTTCGCGTATTTAGTTTTGAATTTATCGATACGTCCTGCAGTATCAATTAATTTAGATTTACCTGTATAAAAAGGGTGAGATGTTCTAGAAATTTCCATTTTAACAACTGGATATTCTACACCATCAACAGTGATAGTTTCTTTAGTTTCTGCAGTAGATTTAGTAATAAAAACATCGTCATTTGACATGTCTTTAAAAGCAACTAATCTGTAATTTTCTGGGTGTACACCTTTTTTCATCGTAATTCTTTTTTATTAGTTTCAATTATAATCGTGCTTTGAAGCTTTTCTTCTAACAGAAAAGGTATAAACCAATTATAACTTTTTGTTTTTACATTATTATTTTGAGTCTGCAAATTTACACTTATTTTTTAATAAACAAATCTTTGTCTTACTTTTTTTATACTGCGCTAAAACTCGATTTTTAGGCGCAAATAAATTCGGAATTGCTATATTTGTAGATTAATTTTAAATCTTCTACATCATGATAAACGAAATTATAAAAAGAAATGGAACAACATTCGGTGTACTTACCGGTATACTTTCTGCTTTAATTACTGCTTCAATCTACGCAGTAGATTTAAATCTATTTGTTTCTTGGTGGGTTGGAATTGTAAGTATTCTTATTTATCTAGTGCTAGGAATAATCTTATTGTCAAAAACAAAAAAAGAATTGAACGGAATATTTGTATTCAAAGATGCTTTTACCACTTACTTTATTTGTGCTGTAATTGCTATCTTAATCGGAACAGCATTCAACATTTTATTATTTAACGTTATTGATCCTTCGGCTCAAGACACTTTAAAAGAGATTACGATTAAAAATGCAGTGGCTATGATGCAAAAATTCAATTCTCCTGCAGCTGCAATCAATGAAATGATTGCAAAAATGAAAGAAAGCAATCCTTATTCTGTATTTGAACTTCTAAAAGGATCTATTTTCAGCATTGTATTTAGCTCAATAATTGGCTTAATCATGGCAGCATTTTTCAAAAGCAAATCACAAGAATAATTTTAAATGAATTTATCCATACTTATCCCACTTCTTAACGAAGAGGAATCACTGAACGAATTGTACACTTGGATTATCAAAGTGATGCAAACTCATAATTATACCTACGAAATTATCTTTCTTGACGATGGCAGTACGGATAACTCTTGGCATTGCATCGAAAAATTCGCACACGAAAATCCTCATGTAAAAGGAATTCGTTTCATGAAAAACTTTGGTAAGTCACAAGCCTTACATGCTGGTTTTGCTAAAGCGCAAGGCGATGTCATCATTACTATGGATGCTGATTTACAAGACAGCCCAGAAGAAATTCCTGGATTGTATGACATGATCACTAATGGTAACTTTGATTTAGTTTCGGGTTGGAAAAAGAAACGCTACGACTCGGTCGTGGCTAAAAACCTACCATCCAAATTATTCAACTGGGCTGCTAGAAAAACATCTGGGGTTTATTTGAATGACTTTAACTGCGGACTAAAAGCCTATAAAAATGTAGTGGTGAAGAATGTTGAAGTTTCGGGAGAAATGCATCGCTACATTCCTGTTTTGGCAAAAAATGCTGGTTTTACTAAAATTGGCGAAAAAGTAGTACAACACCAAGCTAGAAAATACGGGGAATCTAAATTTGGAATGAGCCGATTCATTAATGGCTTTTTAGATTTAATCACCATTTGGTTTTTATCTCGTTATGGAAAACGCCCAATGCACTTTTTTGGAGCTGCAGGCGTCTTGATGTTCATCATTGGGTTTGTCTCTACAGGATTAATTATCGGTATTAAATTATACCGATTGTATGCTGGTTTTCACCCCATGTTAGTAACTGAAAATCCGTTGTTCTATATTGCATTGACCACTATGATTATTGGTACACAATTATTCTTAGCCGGTTTTTTAGGTGAAATAATTTTACGAACCAAAAGCAATGAAGGACGATATAAAGTCGCAAGTGAACTCAATTTTTTATAAGATTACACCATGCCCAAATCCCAAATTATTGCCCAAAAAATTATCAAAATGAGAGGTCACAAAGTACTCCTCGATTTTGATTTAGCCGAGTAGCAATGCTTTCAATCGTATTGAATAACGAAAGAGCCATTGCAATTAATATTGCTATCATGCATAGTTTTGTTTCGCTTCGAAAATTCGCATTAACGTATGAGGAACTGACAAAACGAGTGACGGAAATTGAGCAACAATTTGCTACGCCTGTTCGCCTTAAGGCTCGGGTCCAGACATTTATAAAGCACTAAATCATTTGATGGATTCGAATCAACAGCGTCAAATGCAACAAGAAAGAAAAAAGATTGGTTATACCAAATAATGGATACTATGGAAATCAAACAAACTATTTTAGACAAAGTAAACGAATGGCTTTCGCCAAATTTTGACTCAGAAACACAAAATACAATTAAAGAAATGATGACTTCAGCTCCGAAAGAGTTGGAAGAGAGTTTTTATAAGAATTTAGAATTTGGAACTGGTGGAATGCGTGGTATTATGGGTGTAGGTACTAACCGCATCAACAAATACACCCTAGGAAAGAACACCCAAGGTTTATCCAACTATTTGAAAAAAGTATTTCCTAACGAAAAATTACGTGTAGCTATTGCTTACGATTGCCGCCACAATAGCGATACTTTAGCCAAAGTAGTTGCTGATGTGTTTTCTGCCAATGGAATTCAGGTATTCTTATTTTCAGAATTACGAACTACTCCTGAATTATCATTTACCGTAAAACACTTGAAATGTCACGCAGGAATTGTATTAACTGCTTCTCATAATCCACCTGAATACAACGGATACAAAGTGTATTGGCAAGATGGAGGACAATTAGTCCCTCCGCAAGATGGCGAAATTATTCAGTTGATTGAAGCGTTGAATTATGACGAAATCAAATTTGAAGCCAATGCTGATTTAATTCAATATATAGATGAGGAAGTGGATGCCGCTTTTCATCAATCAACTATTGAAAATGCAAGTTTCAAAACAACTCCAGCCGCTGCAAAAGAAAATCTAAAAATTGTGTACACCTCGTTACACGGTACTTCGATCAAATCAATTCCAACTGTTTTGGCGCAAGCAGGTTACACGCAAGTCAACATTGTAAAAGAACAAGCTGAACCAAATGGAAATTTTCCAACGGTACAATCTCCTAATCCTGAAGAGCCTGAAGCGTTGACTATGGCAATGGAATTAGCAGAAGCTACGCAAGCCGATATTGTTATTGGTACCGACCCTGATTCAGATCGTTTGGGTGTAGCCGTGAGAGATACTGAAGGCAAAATGACTTTATTAAATGGTAATCAAACGATGATTATCATGACCGCATTTCTATTAGAACAATGGAAACGTGCCGATAAAATTACCGGAACTGAATTCGTAGGTTCGACTATCGTATCGACTCCCATGATGTTCGAATTAGCTTCAGCATACGGAATAGAATGTAAAATTGGATTGACTGGTTTCAAATGGATTGCGAAAATGATTAAAGATTTTCCGAACCAAAAATTTATTGGTGGTGGAGAAGAAAGTTTTGGTTTCATGGTAGGCGATGCCGTTCGCGACAAAGATGCTGTTGGAGCTTCGCTTTTGGTGTGCGAAATTGCCGCTTTGGCGAAAGCCTCAGGAAGTACCTTATACCAAGAGTTATTGAATTTGTATGTTGATTTTGGTTGCTACAAAGAACATCTGATTTCGTTAACTAAAAAAGGTATTGACGGATTGGCCGAAATCAATCAAATGATGATTGACCTACGCGAAAACCCTGTAGATGAAATCAACGGACAACGTGTGGTGTGTATTGATGATTATGAAAATTCGACTTCATTGAACCGAATTACTAATGAAATCGAGCCTATTACTATTCCAAAATCGAATGTATTAATTTACTATTTAGAAGATGGTTCTAAAATTTGCGCCCGTCCAAGTGGGACTGAACCTAAAATCAAATTCTATTTTAGTGTCAACACCACTTTAGACAAAGTGGAGAATTTCAAAACTGTTGAAGCTGAATTAGATCAAAAAATTAAAAACATAATCGCAGCAATGCAGTTGAACTAAATGGATCAAAATCTAACCAAACTTATCCCCTACACCAAACCCTATAAATCACACATCATTTGGAATGTGATTTATAACATTTTGTATGCTTTATTTAGCACCCTTTCCATGATAACTATGTTTCCATTATTGGAAGTGCTATTTAAAAAAAGTGCGACTGTTATTAAAGAACCGACCTATACTGGAATTCAAGATATAGGCCAATATGGTAAGGATTGGTTGTTTTTTACCATATCCGATTTGAACCAAAAACAAGGACCGCAATTTGCTTTATTGTTAGCTGTCATTTTGGTCATTGTAACTTTTTTATTGAAAAATTTATTCAATTATTTGGCTTCCTACCACATCACTCACTTAAAAAATGGGGTGTTGCGTGACTTAAGGCAAAAGATGTATTACAAAATCATTGACTTGCCCATCTCCTACTATTCTGAAAAAAGAAAAGGAGATATTATGGCACGAATGCTTGGCGATGTTAACGAAGTTCAAAACTCTTTCTTTTCGATTTTAGAATTAATTGTAAAAGAACCTTTGACGATTGTATTTACCATCATTGCCATGCTCAACATTAGTATAAATCTGACGCTATTTGTATTTGTATTTATCCCTATCTCCGGATTTATTATTTCAAAAATTGGAAAAAGCTTAAAATCTAAATCAACTCGTGCGCAACAAGAAAGTGGTTATTTCATTTCGTTAGTAGAAGAAAGTTTGGGCGGACTCAAAGTGGTTAAAAGTTATAATGCCGAGAATCAATTTAAAAAACGTTTTGATGATTCAATCAATAGACTTTTAAATCTCACCAACAGTATTGGAAACAAGAACAATTTAGCTTCTCCTATGAGTGAATTCATGGGAATTGTTACCATTGCCACTTTATTATGGTATGGTGGTAACTTAGTATTGGTTGACAAAACATTGGAAGGTTCTTTATTCTTGGTTTATATGTTATTGTCTTACAATATTCTAACTCCTGCAAAAAACATTTCAAAAGCTTCTTATGCTGTGAAAAATGGATTAGCAGCTGCCGAACGTGTTTTTGAAGTACTCGAAATTGAGAATACCATTACCAATCACGATGAAGCTGTTGTAAAAGACACATTCGATTCAAAAATTGAAATTTCGAATATCAACTTCAAATACGAAGACGAAAATGTCTTGAAAGATTTTTCGTTAGAAGTAGTCAAAGGGCAAACCGTTGCATTAGTAGGACAATCTGGTAGTGGAAAAAGTACGATTGCCAATTTATTAACTCGTTTTTATGACGTTAACGAGGGGACTATTAAAATTGACGGAATTGACATTAAAAAATTCAATTTACATTCACTTCGTGGATTAATCGGTTTAGTGACTCAAGATAGTATTTTGTTCAACGACACTATTAAAGCAAACATTGCTTTAGGAAAAGAAGATGCTACCGATGAAGCAATTGTTGAGGCGCTAAAAATTGCCAATGCGTTTGAATTTGTAAAAGAATTACCCAATGGTATTCATACCAATATTGGTGACAGTGGTAATAAATTATCTGGCGGACAAAAACAACGCCTTTCTATTGCGCGGGCTGTTTTGAAAAACCCACCGATTATGATTTTGGACGAAGCTACTTCGGCATTGGATACTGAAAGTGAAAAATTGGTACAAGTAGCCTTAGAAAACATGATGCAAAACCGAACTTCGATAGTAATTGCGCATCGTCTTTCTACCATCCAAAAAGCCAACAAAATTATAGTCATGCAAAAGGGAAGAATTGTAGAGCAAGGAACACACGAAGAACTTATTGCTTTGAACGGAACTTATAATAAACTCGTGAGTATGCAATCACTTGAATAAAAATGTATTTAACTAGTCCAAATATCAAACTTCCAGAAAATCCAGATACCATAGTTTGGAAATACTTGGATTTGTCTAAATTTTTGGATTTATTGTTATCTCGAAAATTATTCATGTCGCGCTCTGACAAATTTGAAGATCAATACGAAGGTACTTTTAGTGAACCTACATACGAAGAGATTAAAAAGTTAGCTGTTAATAATCCTGACTTCCTTGATTACTACAAAACCCATCGTGAAAAAGTAGCTATCAGCAGTTGGCACATCAACGAATACGAATCGTTTGCTATGTGGCAAATTTTCACCCAAAACAGTGAAGGATTGGCTATCCAATCCACCATTGGACGACTGCAAAAAGCATTGGAACCCGAAAAAAACTTAAAGCAATACATCGGACAAGTGAATTATATCGATTACAAGAAAGAATACATTCCGTTTGACGATCTATTTTTCCCCTTCTTGTTCAAACGAAAAAGCTTTCAATACGAACGCGAAGTCCGCATTATATCCGACACTTCAGAAACTAAAATCCACATTAATGATGGTATTAAAATCAATGTAGATATCAGCCAATTAATTGATAAAATCTACATTCACCCCAAATCAGAAAACTGGTATAAAAACTTAGTTATCGAATTGGTATCCAAATTAGGGTTTGATATTGAAATCGAAAAATCGGATCTCGAAAGTGATATTCTAATTTAGTTAAGATATCATCCCTACGGGACTTCCATCATTGCTGTTGTTTTTACCGATATTTTGTCCCTACGGGACAAAAAAACTATTCTCAATTGTCCCGTTAGGGACAAAATACTAGTAGAAAAAATGGTATTATATCACAAATAGTCCTGTAAGGATGACATTATAATTTAGCCGTCAATTTTATATTGAATACACGCGTAGTCATATAATTTGGAATAGCATATTCATTTTTGGAATACACATCACGAACCCAAGTATTGGTAATCGCATTTTGATTATTGAAAAGATTAAAAATTTCAACACCTACAGCCAATTCTCTACAATTTCCCAACCAATTTTTATTGAAAGAGTCTGTTTTTCTATCAATCAAAACTTTAGAAAATCCAACGTCAGCACGGCGATAATCTCGCAATCTATTTTGGTATAAATACGGATCTGCATACGATGGCGAACCACCTGGCAACCCTGTATTGTACACTAAATTCAAATAGACTTTCATACTCGGAATATTGGGCATATAATCTTGGAACAATAAGCCAAACTTCAATAGTTGGTCTGTAGGTCGGGCAATAAAACCTTTATCACTAGTATTTTCTTCTGTCTTTAAATACCCAAAACTAAACCACGATTCAGTTCCAGGTACAAATTCACCGTTCAATCGAAGATCAAATCCCTGTGCATAGGCTTTTGCTAAATTGTTGGCCACATACCGAATTCGGACATTGTCAATTGTATACGTATTGACATCCGACATGGATTTGTAATAGAGTTCCGAAACCAGTTTGAACGGACGATTCCACATTTTAAAATTATAATCATTTGCCAAAACGATTTGTATCGATTGTTGCGCTTTGACATTCGGTTGCACTTCGCCATCAGCAGATCGCAATTCTCTGTAAAAAGGAGGTTGGTAATATATCCCTCCTGACAATCGAAATACCATATCTCTTTCCCAATCGGGTTGAATGGAAATTTGAGCGCGCGGACTCCAAACTAATTGTGAGGTTCCTGGTTTATTAACCTCTGAAACTTCCCAATTATGAAAGCGTAACCCTGTATTATACCAAACCTTAGTGGCTCCAATTGTACCTTTAGAGTTCCATTGGACGAAGCCCGAAAATCTATTAATGGTACTATAATTAGTCGCCCTAACATTTTGATACGGAACAAGTGGCCCTGAATAAACAGTATACGGCTCGTTTTTTTGAGGTAAAACAATAGGTGGTGGAATAGAAAAACCTGCCGAATCAATTACCTCCCACTCTACTACTCGATCACGTATTGATTCGCGAGTATATTTTACGCCCCAATCCAATTGGCTTTTCTTCCAATCGTGAAAACCTTTTAATTCGATATTGGCAATTAAAGCATCTAAATTATTACGGGCATGATTCAATTGCGAACCAATCCCACGAGAATAATTTACCTTACCATAGGTTTCCGAAGCCACATTAGTATCTAGCTCTCCTAAATTATATTGTGCCAAAATATCAAAATATTCTTGTTCTTGGGTATGATATATCGAACTAATCAACTTCAAATTAAAAGTATCTGTCCATTTAAAGCTTGTCTTTATTGCGCCAAAGTAAGTATCGTATTGGTCTTTCTCTTGACCTTCATAATACACTAATAACGCCATGGGCTGATCTAAAGTTCCAAAATTCGTTTGACGTGTTAAGGGTTGGAATTGGTACTTATTTTTTGATATGTTCCCTAAAAAACTCCATTGCCATTTGGCGGAAGCCTGAAAATTAATATTCGTTTGAACATCAACAAAAACAGGAGTATAATTCGTTTGCGTTTCTTGGCTTTTTACCAAAAGACTATTATTTCTATACCGCACTCCCGTAATAGAAGACCATTTTTTGTTTTTAGAAACCGCATCAATCGAGGCGCTTCCACCTAAAAAACTAGCTTCAAAATTAGCTCCAAAAGCAGTTGGTTTGCGGTACGTAATATCCAAAACCGAAGACAACTTATCACCATATTTAGCTTGGAATCCACCTGCTGAAAAATCGATATTTTGAACCAAATCAGTGTTAGTAAAACTCAATCCTTCCTGTTGACCTGAACGAATTAAAAAAGGACGATAGACTTCAATTTCATTGACATACACCAAATTCTCATCATAATTACCTCCACGAACAGCGTATTGCGTACTTAATTCATTATTCGAATTGACTCCAGCAAAGGTTTTCAAAATAGTTTCGACACCTGCATTCGCACCCGGTGTTTTTCGCAAGACCTCAGGAGTTATTGATGTAATACCTTGAATTCGTTTGGTATTATTTGCCGTTACAATTACCTCGCCCATTTGCTCCACACGGCTGTTCATCACTGGATTGAATTCGAAGATTTCTTTCGGTTGCAAAAACAATACAATTGACAAAGGCTTCAATGCGATATGAGTAAATACAATTGTCGATTTTTTATTGTCAGGGAGAGTAATTTCGTAAAAACCATTCAAATTGGATTGGGTTCGAACTGCCCCTGAAGTAATCGAAACATGAGCTACCGCTTGTTTATTTTCATCCAAAACGACTCCTCGTAACCTTGCATTTTGAGCCAAAGCCGAAAATCCAATTCCGAAAAACAGAAAAATAGAAAGAAATGTTTGGATACTTTTCAAGCGTTTGTTTTTTATTTTTTTAGACTTCTAAAAAATCGCGTTTCAAAGGTAGTGGAATTCCCTACATTATCAATTACAATTACCTTCAACTCGTTAACTCCTTCTAATAAGAACTCGTCATTAAATGTATGTGTAATTTTATTCGTCTTATTGTCGTACTCAAACAATACCCACTTGCCATTCAAATACCCATTATAGAATTTAATTCCTGAACTGACATCTGAAATTTGCAACTGTATTGAATCTTGCGTTACCCACTTTCCTTCGATAGGTTTAACCATAAAAACCTTGGGAGCCATCGTGTCACTCACTAATTTGTATTTTCCTAAAGTCTTCACTTTCGCACTAAAAACACTGTCTTTTTGGTACGTAGAATTATAACTTATTTGATCTCCTTCTAACCTACCAATAAACATTTTTTCACGCTGTTCTTTTGAAAATTGACTATCTGTTATTGTAATCGTAAAATTCGTATGAGCTGGAACGGTATCATCATGTAAGTACAACACCTTATTTTTAACATCAATATTTAAAGCAAAGTCATCGTAGAATGTTCCTGCTGGAAAAAACACAGTAGTATTTTCTTTTTCAAAAACATTGTCTTTATTTGCCTGAATAAAATACTTAGAAACAATGGGTTCTGCTGGAACAACTATTGAATTGGAATCGTATTGAATAGGGACAGTCACAACTGTTGTATTACCAAAAAAATCAGCAGCTTCAATGCGATACAATGCATCTAAATTAAGTATCGGAGTTATTTGTCCTTTAGCTTCATCTGTTTTAATAAAAGGCAAACCGTACTTATTTTCCATAAATAATTTCTGAACTCGTTGTTGGGTTTTCTTATATCTCGAATAATCAATTAAAGCATTTACATAGCGCATGTCGTCAAAAGAATAGGTATCAAACTGATAACCAAAACTAGGTTGGCCATTCAAAAATGAAGTAACGCTATACACTCCATTTTTATTGAACGAAACATCATCGTAATCATTTGCAATAATTCCAAAACCTATTGGACCATTTGCTACTACTTTATCTGATAAAAAAGTTCCATCTTTTTGTAACGAATAATTCAACAAAATAGGTCGTTGCGATTGATTTACTGTTGTTTTTCTACCCAAAGGATATACATACAAGCCCGAAAGCAAAGGTTTTTTAGTATCCTTAAACCCTGAATCAAAACCAAAAAGCATGGGATTAATAATATATTCCGTTTTTGAATCACGAATCTCAAAATGCAAATGAGGACCTTCTGAAGCTCCTGTATTTCCTGAAATAGCAATCCACTCTCCTTTTTTTATGGGAATTTCTCCTGGTTTCAAATACATTTCAATTTCAAAAGCCTGTTCTTTATAATGTGATTTAATAATAAAATCTTGAATCGCACCTACTGCTTTTTGCAAATGAGCATACACTGAAGTAAAACCATTAGGATGGGTGATGTATATCGTTTTTCCATTACCAAAAGTAGAAATTTTAATTCTAGACACATATCCCTCTGCAGCAGCATACACTTTTAAACCTTCCTTTTGTTGGGTCTTAAAATCAAATCCAGCATGAAAATGATTAGGACGTAATTCACCAAAATTTCCAGAAAGTTGCATCGGTATATCCAAAGGCGGACTAAAATAGTCTTTAGGAAAATTATTTTGAGCCATTAGTGAACAACAAAACAGAATACAAAAAAGAAGGAATCGCATAGAATTACATTTTTGCTAAGGTAAAAAAACAAAATCAGAAATAAAATTGGAATTGAAAGGAAAAAACATAATCCTTTGTTTAATAATAAATTACCATTTTTTAAATAAAAAAGCAAATAAAATATTGTATTAACAAAAAGTAATTCTAACTTTGTAAGATTAAGTAATGAATTAGAATACTAATGAGTGTAATTGCGGAAATAATTGATACTCTTGAAAATAAGATTGAAAAACTTTATACTAGAATAACTAGTTTAGAGAAAATCAATCAAGATTTAAAGACTGAATTAACCAATACTACAACAATCGTACACAATCAGTCTCGTGAGATTGATGCTTTAAAAAAAGAGTATGAAGCTCTAAAAATAGCTAACTCATTACTTGGCAGTGAAGAATATAAAAGAGATACTAAGCTTAAAATAAATTCATTAATTCGCGAAATTGATTATTGCATAGCTCAGCTATCAGATTAAATAGTATGAACGAAAAGCTTAAAATAAAAATATCAATTGCAGATCGTGTCTACCCGCTAACTGTAGATCCATCTCAAGAAGAAGGGCTTCGAAGTGCTTCTAAAAAAATTGATAGTATGATTAAGCAATTTGAAGAAAATTATGCAGTTCGTGACAAGCAAGATGTATTAGCTATGTGTGCTTTACAATTTGCTTCTCAACTTGAACAAAAACAAATCGATAACGCAATTGATGGAGAAGAAACCATCGAAAGATTAAATAAAATCAATTCGATGTTAGACGAATATCTCAATAAATAAAAAACGTTCTTTTACATAGACTAAGATACTGCCTACATTAGTTCAATTTGGTAAACTCAACACTAACAATTTAGAATGAGCGAATCATCACTACTATAGCAAGCCTTACCCGCTAAGGAAGCTTGAACAGTGAGTTAGCTCAAAACTTGTCTTTACGAGTTTATACAAGCACCTAATGTAGGCTTTTTTTATATATAAATTTTTAATTAACATGGACAACATAGTAACAATTATCATTACTGGAATTATAGGTGTTGCAGCTGGTTTTACAATAGCTAAAATCATTGAAAAAAGCAACATTTCGAATCTCATCAAAAACGCAAAAAAAGAAGCCGCTTCTATTTTAAAAGACGCTAATTTTGAAGCAGAAAACATCAAAAAAGATAAAATTCTTCAAGCAAAAGAAAAATTTATCGAATTAAAAGCGGAACACGAACAGGTGATTTTGGCTCGAGATAAAAAAGTAGCTGAAGTTGAAAAAAGAGTTCGTGACAAAGAATCTCAAGTCTCTAACGAATTGGCTAAAGCCAAAAAAATAAACGATGACTACGAGGCTAAAACAATTGAATACAATTCTAAAATTGAAATTTTAGAAAAGAAACAAGCCGAAGTAGAAAAAATGCACAAAAGCCAATTGCAACAATTAGAAGTCATTTCGGGATTGTCTGCTGAAGAAGCTAAAGAACAATTAATAGAAGGGTTAAAAGCGGAAGCTAAAACTCAAGCGATGTCTCAAATTCAAGATACAATTGAAGAGGCAAAATTGACTGCACAACAAGAAGCAAAGAAAATCATCATCAATACTATTCAAAGAGTAGGTACAGAAGAAGCCGTAGAAAATTGCGTTTCTGTATTCAATATTGAATCGGATGACGTGAAAGGTAGAATCATTGGTCGTGAAGGAAGAAACATCCGTGCTTTAGAAGCGGCAACTGGAGTTGAAATCATTGTGGATGATACCCCAGAAGCAATTATCCTTTCTTGTTTTGATCCTGTACGTAGAGAAATTGCACGTTTATCATTACACAAATTAGTGACTGACGGACGTATCCACCCAGCACGTATCGAAGAAGTAGTAGCTAAAACTGCTAAACAAATAGACGACGAAATCATTGAAGTTGGTAAGCGTACTGTAATTGATTTAGGAATTCACGGATTACACCCTGAATTGATTAAAGTAGTAGGTAGAATGAAATACCGTTCGTCTTACGGACAAAACTTATTGCAACACTCCCGAGAAGTTTCTAAACTTTGTGGAATCATGGCAGCTGAGTTAGGATTGAATGTAAAATTAGCCAAGAGAGCTGGTTTATTGCACGATATTGGTAAAGTTCCAGATACTGAAAGTGATTTACCACACGCTTTATTAGGGATGCAATGGGCCGAGAAATACGGCGAAAAAGAAGAAGTTTGTAATGCTATTGGAGCGCACCACGATGAGATTGAAATGAAATCATTATTGTCTCCAATTATCCAAGTGTGTGACGCTATTTCAGGTGCTAGACCAGGCGCTAGAAGACAAGTATTAGATTCCTATATCCAACGTTTGAAAGATTTAGAAGAAGTAGCTTACGGATTTGGCGGGGTAAAAAGCGCCTACGCTATTCAAGCAGGTAGAGAATTGCGTGTGATTGTAGAAAGCGAAAAAGTGTCTGATGACAAAGCCTCTAATTTATCGTTTGAAATTTCACAAAAAATCCAAACCGAAATGACCTATCCTGGTCAAGTTAAAGTAACTGTAATTAGAGAGACTAGAGCCGTAAATATTGCTAAATAAAGTACCTTGATTTCAAAATAGGAAGTCCAAATTTCAATATTGAAATTTGGACTTTTTTATTTAATCCTTTCTTGGATGAAAGGTATTCATGACTTCAGTAAGAAATTTTCTATCCAAATGAACGTAGATTTCAGTAGTTGTAATCGATTCATGTCCTAACATCAACTGAATTGACCGCAAGTCGGCGCCATTTTCCAATAAATGTGTTGCAAACGAATGACGCAACGTATGCGGACTGATAGTCTTATTCCAATCGATTTTGGAAGCCAAATCTTTGATGATAGTGAAAATCATAGCCCGAGTCAACTGACCTCCTCTTCTATTCAAAAACAAAGTGTCTTCAAATCCTTTTTTTACAGATATGTGACTTCTGATATTCTCTTTATATAACTGGATGTATTTTTGTGTTAGATTGCCAATAGGAACAAAACGCTGTTTATTTCCCTTACCTGTAATTTTTACAAATCCTTCCTCAAAAAACAAATCTGATATTTTCAAATTTACTAATTCCGAAACACGCAAACCACAACCGTATAAAGTTTCTAAAATAGCCCTATTTCGTTCTCCTTCATTAGAAGACAAATCAATAGCGTTGATTAAAGCATCTATTTCTTCCACAGAAAGCGTATCGGGTAATTTACGACCCGTCTTGGGGGTTTCAATTAATTCTAGCGGATTGTCAGAGCGATAATCCTCGAAAACTAAATAATTAAAAAAACTTTTTAAACCTGAAATGATTCGGGCTTGGGAACGAGGATTCACTTGCTTTGAGACACTATAAATAAATTGTTGAATCGTCTCTTCTTGAATTGTAACAGGGGAAACTTGAATTTGATTTTGGTCTAAAAAAAGACACAATCGTTCCACATCAAAAGAATAATTTTCGATAGTGTTCGCAGACAATCCTCTTTCGATTCTCAAATACGACTGATAATTTTTTATATAAGTAGTCCAATTCACCAAACAAAGAAACACATTTTTTAAACATAAAAAAACCACGCTAATAACGTGGCCTTTCATTGTATTGGGGGCGGCGTACTAAAAATGCAACGCAAAACCTATATTCAACTGAAAAGTATCTGCTTTAGCATAATTTTGATTCAAACTCAAATTGTATCGAACCCCAGGCTCAATACTCACATTATCACCCAAAAATACCGCATATCCTGCTTGCATTCCTAAATATGATGGATTCTCATCAGCATCTTTTATTGATGCCCCTGAAAAATCGATTTGAATCGGAATTTGATTAACAATATAATATTTAGCACCTATTTTATAGGAAAAAATGGTGGTATCTATTAAATCGGTTTTTACTCCACCATACCCTAATCCAGCTTTTAATGCCAAATTATCAATTACAAAATAGCCCGCTTCAGCTCCAAAATTATAAACCGAATCCCCATTTTGGGAAGCATAATTAATTCCTGTAGCTGCACCAACAGGAGTCCCAAAGGCAGTATTCACTTCGATTAACCATTTTCCTTCAGAAGTTTGTCCATTATTTTTAACTTGTTTTGAATCTTGAGCGTTAGTAAAACTAAAAATTAAAATAGTTAGCAGTGTTGCGATAGTTGTTTTCATAATTAGATTTTTTTTAGAATTATACTCCCAAATTAGAAATTTGCATAAACAGATGAATAAAAAATCGACAAGTACAACTTATTCACGATAAAAAACAGAAAAACAAACCAAATAGCACCAACATACTATAAAAAATAGTACTTTTAACTTTGATAAAAAAATGACAAACACAATAAACAAACTCAATAAGAGTTTTTATATTTGAATCACATCTAAATCCTATTGTATATGAAACGAAATTTATTATTACTGGCTGTTTTACTTTTTTCAACATTTACATCTTCAGCTCAAATTTTCAGACTTGGACTAAAGGCTGGAATTAATTATGCTAATCAAACTGGAACTGCAATAACCGTAAATGGCACAAATTATAATGCTGAAGCAATTAGTAGCTACCACCTTGGTTTGATTTCTCAAATTAAACTGAGTGATAGTTTCTCTTTTCAACCTGAATTACTGTATTCTACCCAAGGAGCTACTTACAAACCTGTTACAGTACTGCAGGATATTGACAATAAATTGGGCTATATCGCCATCCCTGTACTAGCTAAAATACACTTAAACAATACATTTAGTCTGGAACTAGGACCGCAAGCATCCTTTTTATTAAGTAAAAAGAATGAGGTAAGTATAGGAAATCAAAATTCATTTGATTTTGCTCTTGTTGGTGGTTTGGGAATTAATATTACCAAAAGCATATTTATTCAAGGACGTTACGGACTAGGACTCACCGAAGTATCTACTAATGCAAAATCCAAAAACTCTGTCTTACAGGTTTCTGCTGGATTAATGTTTTAAAATATAAACTAGTTATTTTATACCTAAAACCGTTCTATTATAGAACGGTTTTTTTACTTTTACACAATATAATTTTGGCAATATGAAAATTTGTATTATTAATGGACCTAATTTAAATCTTCTAGGAAAACGCGAACCTGAAATTTATGGCAACCAAACCTTCGAAGACTATCTAAAAATCTTACAATCAAAATTCCCTTCTATTGAATTCGATTACTTTCAAAGTAATATCGAAGGAGAATTAATTGGGAAAATCCAGGAAGTCGGTTTTTCATACGATGGAATTGTACTCAATGCAGGAGCCTATACCCATACCTCAATAGGCATTGGTGATGCTGTCAAGGCAATAACCTCACCTGTTATAGAGGTTCATATATCGAATACTTTTGGTAGAGAAGAATTTCGTCATCAATCGTATATTTCAGGAAATGCGCAAGGAGTTATTTTAGGTTTTGGACTTAAAAGTTATGACCTAGCCATACAATCATTTTTATAAAAAAGCGTTGAATTTTTCAACGCTTTTTTATATCGATTCGTCAGGTTCTACATGAATCAATACATGTCCCAACTCTGGGATTTCTAATCGTAAAGTATCTTTTAATTTATGGGCTAAATCATGCCCTTCCTTAACTGAAATTGTCGCTTGAACTGTTGCGTGTAAATCTACATGGTATTTCATACCTGATTTGCGAATGAAACACTTTTCGGTATCAATTATCCCATCTACTCCTTTTGATACTTCTCTGATATTTTCAATTAAATCATCGTACAAATGTTCATCCATAATTTCTCCTAGAGCTGGTCTAAAAATAAGATAACTATTGTACAAGATAAATCCTGCAGCAAATAAGGCTGCCCAATCATCTGCCGATTCATATCCTTTTCCTAAAATTAACGCCATTGAGATTCCCAAAAAAGCAGCTACTGAGGTGATAGCATCACTTCGATGATGCCAAGCATCGGCTTTCAATGCAGAACTATTAGTTTCCTTACTTCTTCGCATAACCACTTGAAAAGAATACTCCTTCCAAAGGATTATTGAACCTAAAACATACAAAGTCCATGACCTAGGTAAATCATGAGGTGTTCCAATATTGATAATACTCTCATAAGCAATAATTGTAGCAGAAGTAATTAGGAATCCAACTACTAAAAAAGTAATTAAAGGCTCTGCTCTTCCATGACCATAGGGATGATTGTCATCTGCCGGCTTATTGGAATATTTAATACCAAACAAAACCAAAAAGGAAGCAAGGATATCGGTAGTTGATTCTATGGCATCAGCAATCAATGCATACGAATTCCCTAAAAAACCGGCCAAACCCTTAATAAGAGCCAAGATAGTATTACCTACTATACTAAAATAAGTAGCTTTAATTGCAGCTTCTACTTTTGGCATGATCTATTGTTTATAAAAATATCGTTTAGAGATGTTAACTAATGTCTCTAAACGATATGTTGTTATTTTATTATCTTATTTATTTATACTCGAACAATCTTAGCACCAATAGCTCTCAAACGTTCGTCGATACGCTCGTATCCTCTATCTATTTGCTCGATATTTTGAATTGTACTTGTCCCTTTTGCAGAAAGTGCTGCAATCAACAACGAAATTCCTGCACGAATATCTGGCGAAGACATCGTTGTAGCTTTCAACTGCGATTTAAAATCATGACCAATCACAACAGCCCTATGCGGGTCACACAACATGATTTTAGCCCCCATATCAATTAATTTATCGACAAAGAATAAACGGCTTTCAAACATTTTTTGATGAATCAAAACATCGCCTTTAGCCTGAGTCGCTACTACTAAAACAATACTCAATAAATCAGGAGTAAATCCTGGCCAAGGAGCATCAGCAATAGTCAATATAGAACCATCAATATCGGTTTTCACTTCATAACCATCAACATGCGATGGAATATAAATATCATCGCCTCTTTTCTCTATAGTAATCCCTAATTTTCTAAAAACATTAGGAATTACTCCTAGATTATCCCAGCTCACATCTTTAATAGTTATCTCTGATTGTGTCATTGCTGCTAAGCCTATCCAACTTCCTATCTCAATCATATCTGGAAGAATATTGTGTTCACATCCTCCTAGACTTTCAACTCCTTCAATGGTAAGTAAGTTAGAACCCACTCCTGTGATTTTAGCTCCCATAGAGTTCAACATTTTACACAATTGTTGCAAATACGGTTCGCAAGCAGCATTGTATATTGTAGTGATTCCTTTAGCTAAAACAGCAGCCATTACAATATTAGCAGTTCCAGTTACCGAAGCTTCATCTAAAAGCATATGAGTTCCTTGCAAACCTTCTTCTGGAGTTTCTACACCGTAAAAATGATCTTCTTTATTGTATCTAAATTTAGCTCCTAAATTGATAAATCCTTCAAAATGAGTATCCAACCTTCTTCTACCTATCTTATCACCACCTGGTTTTGGGATATATCCTTTACCAAAACGAGCTAATAATGGCCCAACAATCATAATCGAACCTCGAAGTGCTCCTCCTTCTTTTTTGAAAGCTTCAGTCTCAAGGTAATTTACATTTACCTCATCCGCTTGAAAAGTATACGAATTAGGTCCGTTTTTTTGAATTTTAACCCCTAAATTACCTAATAAAGTAATTAGCTTATTAATATCAATAATATCAGGCACATTATTAATAATGACTTTTTCTGGAGTCAATAGAATTGCACATAATATTTGTAATGCCTCATTTTTAGCTCCTTGTGGTGTAATTTCTCCTTTCAGACGATTACCTCCTTCAATTTTAAAAACTCCCATTTATTTTTGTTTATTTTTTTGAAACGATTTTAACTTTCCTTGTTTATTATTCTTATTACCTTGTTTGGATTGCCCTGGTGAAGAAATTTTATTTGAAATACGTTTATTAGTACGTAACAGATCAGTTGTATTTACTAACTCTTCTGTACTCTGTAATAAATTGAGTTTACCATCTGACAATTCATACAAATGTTCAAAAATCACATCATCTTTTACGGTATCTTTATTCCAACTAAGATATGATTTTTTCATATGATTGGCAATTACTTTAACCAAAGCATTTTTCATCTCGCCCTCTTCCCATTTGTTAGCTACATCAATCATGTATTTGATATTATTCCCGTAATATCGATATTTTGGAAAATTTTGAGGATATTTTAAAACATCCGGTTTTAATTGTAATACTTCACGAGAAGGGATTGGATAAGGCGACTCCACGTCCAGTTTAAAATCAGACATGATAAATAACTGATCCCATAATTTATGCTGAAAATCAGGAACATCACGCAAATGAGGATTCAAAGTACCCATTACTTGAATAATGTATTTTGCTGCCTTATTACGCTCGGCTGCATCTTCAATTACAGTAGCTTGATCTATTAATTTTTGTAAATGACGGCCATACTCCGGAATAATTAAATGCGGTCTTTCAGCATTATATTCTAGGTGATGTACCACATCATTTGCGTTCTCTTTAGTGTATTTTGGGTTCATATTTTATAAGGAAACAATACCTTCTATTACTGAAACTTCGATGTATTTGTCAATTATTTCTTGAGCGTTTTTCATTTGAACATCAACAGATATACTTGTAAATTTACCTGTTTTAGATTGTGTAGTCTTAATTACTGCTCCCATACAATCAAAAGCTTTTTCTACTCGCTCTACATTATCAGCAACTGAAGGGACAATAAATTTAAACAAATATATCGAAGGCCAAGTAGTACTCATATCTAATTCTACCTTCAATCTTTCATAAAATTCAGCGGTCTTTTTTTCTTTTTCCTGATCCATTATTACGCTTAAAATAATCGCAAATATAAGCTATTGATTTTAGAATTTAGAATTTCGTGTTATTTTTTAAAAGTAATCACAATTGTGCCTCAGAATTATTTTTAAAATCCCATTTAGTTTAGGTAAATTTGCAACTTATTGAATTAAAGTGCAAAAAGAAATCGTTGTTATTATTGGAGGACCAGGAACTGGAAAAACAACCATTATTGAAGGTTTAATTCATAATGGATATTGTTGTTATCCTGAAATTTCTAGACAAGTTACTGCCGAAGCACAGAAGCAAGGTATTGAACAATTGTTTTTAGAAAACCCACTCCTTTTTAGTGAACTATTGTTAGAAGGAAGAAAAAAACAATTTCACGATGCACATCAAGAACCTCATAATATCGTTTTTATAGACCGAGGAATTCCTGATGTTTTAGCCTATATGCATTACATTGGCGACAGCTACCCTGCTTTTTTTGATACTGCTTGTAAAGAACATATTTACTCTAAAATTTTCATCTTGCCTCCTTGGGAAGATATCTATATTAGTGATCAAGAACGCTATGAAAATTTTGAACAAGCCAAATTAATTCATGGACATCTTGTCGAAACGTACGAAAAATATGGTTACGAACTCATCGAAGTTCCAAAGGATACTGTAGATAACAGAATTCTTTTTATCTTAGATAAAATTTCAAACTAAACTAAATACATTAAGGACAATACAACCTTTGTATAATTCTCCTCCGAGGTAGCAACTGAATTTATGCAAACAGCACTAGCAATTCTTCAGAAATATTGGAAACACGATCAATTCCGATCGCTACAAAATGAGATTATTGATTCTGTAGTTAGAGGTCAGGACACTTTAGCCATTCTCCCAACAGGAGGAGGAAAATCGATTTGTTTTCAAGTACCCGCTTTAATGAAAGAAGGAATATGCTTAGTCATATCTCCACTTGTTGCTTTAATGAAAGACCAAGTAAGTAATTTACAAGCACGAGATATCAAAGCTATTGCGCTAACAGGAGGAATCCATCCTAATGAGATGATTGAACTTTTGGATAATTGCCAATTTGGAAATTATAAATTTCTCTATTTATCTCCTGAACGACTACAAGCCGATTGGATCGTAGAACGTATCAAAAACCTCCCTGTAAATCTTATTGCTATAGACGAAGCGCATTGCATTTCGCAATGGGGACATGATTTCAGACCGGCTTATTTAAAAATTTCCGACTTAAAAAACCATTTTTCAAAAGTTCCTTTTCTAGCTTTAACTGCCACCGCAACTCCTAAAGTAAAGAACGATATTAGTACAGAAATTGGTTTACAACATCCTTCTATTTTTCAAAAATCATTTGCAAGAAAAAACATTGCTTATATAGTTATTGAAACTGAAGATAAATTATATAAAATCCAACAAATACTAAAGAAAAATCCACAACCATCCATCATTTACGTTCGTAACCGACGTTCTTGTATTGACATAGCCAACCAATTGCAATCTCTAGGATTCAACGCTACCTTTTATCATGGTGGACTTTCGCCAAAGGAAAAAGACAAGAATATGGCATTGTGGATGCAAGAAGAAGCCCAAGTCATTGTCGCTACTAATGCTTTTGGGATGGGAATTGACAAAGCTAATGTAAAAACCGTAATTCATATTCAACTGCCTGATAACATCGAAAATTATTACCAAGAATCAGGACGTGCAGGACGTAATGGAGAGAAGGCCTTTGCCATCTTACTCACTAGTCCTTCAGATGTACTTCAAGCTAAAAATCAGTTTTTATCTAATTTACCTGATAAAAGCTTTTTAAGTACTGTTTACATTAAATTGTGTAATTATTTCCAAATCGCTTACGGAGAAGGAATTAATGAACAGTTTACGTTCAACTTAAATCATTTTTGTTTGAAATACAATTTTCCCACTCTAAAAACCTATAATGCACTACAGTTTTTAGACCGACAAGGTATAATCAGTTTGTCTCAAGAATTTTCAGAGAAAATAAGCATGCAGTTTTTAATTTCTTCAAAAGAAGTAATGCGATATATTAGCTTACATCCTAATGACGAGGAAATTATTTCGACCCTATTACGCACATATCCTGGAATCTACGAAATGCAGACTGCTTTCAATTTAGATTTGATTGCAAAAAAATCCAACCACAAAGCAAGTGAAGTACAAGCTGTATTACAAAAATTAAAAGAAAAAGATATTATTGACTATCATACTAAAAGCAATGATGCTACTTTGATTTTCAATGAAGTTCGAGAAGACGAACGAACAATTAATAGGGTATCTAAATACTTAGAAAAACAAAACCAACTTAAGAAAGAACAATTAGAAGCTGTTTTACATTATACTAAAGAAACACAGGTGTGTAAAAATCGACTTATTTTAGCTTACTTTGGCGAAGCATCAAAAACTGATTGTGGTATTTGTTCCTATTGTAGTAATAAAAAAAAACAAACAACTAGTACTACTGAATCCATCGCCACCACTATTTTAAAACTATTAGAAAGTAACGCTTTAAATTCTAGAGAACTTCAAGAAAAAACACAAGCCTCATCAGCTATAATTATTGAAACCCTCCACTATTTGTTAGAACAAGAAAAAATAGTCATTACAGACCATAATAAATATACAATTCAAAACTAATGGAAAAATTACGCATCGTCTTTATGGGAACTCCAGAATTTGCTGTAGGTATATTAGATACTATTTTGCAAAACAATTATGAAGTTGTTGGGGTAATCACAGCCGCAGACAAACCCGCAGGGCGTGGACAAAAAATAAAATATTCAGCCGTAAAAGAATATGCTTTAGCTAATAATCTTCACTTATTACAACCCACTAATTTGAAAGACGAAGACTTTTTAGCCGAATTAAAAGCACTGAATGCTAATCTTCAAGTTGTGGTTGCTTTTAGAATGTTACCCAAAGTAGTTTGGGAAATGCCTTCTCTAGGAACATTCAATCTTCACGCATCGCTACTACCTAATTATAGAGGAGCAGCTCCTATTAACTGGGCAATCATCAATGGAGAAACAACAACAGGTGTTACTACCTTTTTTATCGATGATAAAATAGATACTGGGGCTATGCTATTGAATGCTGTAACACCAATTGCTCCTACAGAATCTGCAGGAGAACTACACGACCGATTAATGGAATTAGGAAGCAACACCGTAATTCAAACCCTACAATTACTTGAAAAAGGAAATGTAATCACTACCATTCAACAAGACACAGCCGATATTAAAACGGCCTATAAACTGAATAAAGAAAATTGTAAAATTGATTGGACTAAACAAGCATCTACTATTCACAATTTAATTAGAGGGTTAAGTCCCTATCCTGCTGCTTGGTGTTTTATTAGTGACAAAGGAGAAGAATGGAATGTGAAAATTTACGACGTGACTATACTAGAGGAATCCCACTCTTTAACTATTGGACAATTGATTTGTACTAAAAAAGAAATAAAGATTGCGGTGCAAGATGGCTTCATTCAAATAAATAGCTTACAATTCCCTGGCAAGAAAAAAATGACGGCTTCTGAATTGTTAAATGGTATTCAATTTACCGAACAAGCTAAAGCTTATTAACGTATGAACTCATTTTTATTGCGCTATTGCTAGTGTTAGCACCGCTTTTAGACTACAAAAGCATTGCTTTATGAACAAAAAAACCAAGTTATTAACAAAATAGCGGTAATTTGTATTTTTCCCTTGCACAGAAAGGATTTCCTGCTAAATTTGTTTAACAATTTTTTTTTAACCAACAATTAATAACTAATTATTATGAACAAATCAGAATTAATCGACGCTATCGCTGCTGACGCAGGAATTACTAAAGCAGCTGCAAAATTAGCTTTAGAATCATTTTTAGGTAATGTAGGTGGTACTTTGAAAAAAGGTGGAAGAGTATCGTTAGTAGGTTTCGGATCTTGGTCAGTTTCTAAAAGAGCGGCTAGAGATGGTAGAAATCCACAAACAGGAAAAACTATCAAAATTGCTGCTAAAAATGTAGTAAAATTCAAAGCTGGTGCTGAATTAGAAGGAGCTGTAAACTAATTAAGTTTTCCTGATACAAAATAAAAACCTTCCTATTGGAAGGTTTTTTTATACCTTTTATCGATTTATTGTAGCGAGATACGATTTTTATTGTTAATTTTAATAAAAATTGAAGCCATGATTGCAGCAAAATTAGAAAAAGGACAACTTCTTATAGCCGATCCTTATATAATTGGCGATGTTTCATTTAATAGGTCCGTGATTCTTTTAACAGATCACAATCAAGAAGGCTCTGTTGGGTTTATAATTAATAAACCTCTCAAATACTCCATTAACGATTTACTTCCGGATATCAAAGCCTCCTTTAAAGTATACAATGGAGGCCCCGTAGAGCAAGACAACCTCTATTTCATTCACAATATCCCTGAATTAATCCCTAATAGTGTAGAAATATCTAACGGAATTTTTTGGGGTGGCGACTTTCAATCTGTAAAAGAATTAATTAATCAAGGAAAGATTACCAAAACCAATATTCGCTTTTTTCTTGGCTATACTGGATGGGAAGAAGATCAATTGGAATCAGAAATGGAAAATAATTCCTGGATAGCCACTACTAACACTTATAAAAACAAGATTATTGGAAAATCGACTACTCACTTTTGGAAAGAAAAAATAATTGAATTAGGTGGGGAATACCTCATCTGGTCTAACGCTCCTGATAATCCTTTTCTTAATTAGTCTTTATCCATTCATTGAGTGACTCTAGTAACTGATTCGCTAATAAAGTAGTAAACTCTTTCTTCCTATATTTAGTAATTGACTGAATTCCTCTAATCACATTAGTAAAAAACAACTCGTCGGCCTTTTGAAGATCAAATGGCGAAATCACTTCCTCAACCACCTCAAGCCCCTCTATTTTTTTTGCCAATGCCAATACTTGCTTTCTCATAATTCCATTGATACAGCCTTCAGAAACTGGTGGTGTAATCAATTTATTCCCTTGAAGCATAAACAAATTTCCTTGTAATACCTCAACCACATTTTTACTATCATTCAGTAAAATACAATTATCCAATCCATTTTCATTTGCATAAATACTAGCTGTAACATGCAGTATCTTATTCGTGGTTTTTAAACTTGAAATTAATTGCTTACTAACATAAAAATCCTTGTATAAATCTACTTCACAAGTCTTTCCATCCCATACGTAAGATTGATTTTCTAACGAACTTGCATGAACCAAAAAAGATATTGTAGTAGTCGTTGGTAAATAATATCCCCCATCATTGCGATAGACTGTCATTCGCGCACGAGCAGAATCAGAAAAGCCATTTGACTTGACCACAGATAGTAATTGCTCCTCAAAATATTCCATGGTAAAATTCATCGGAATTTCCATTCGAAGAATACGCATAGCAGCCATCAATCTAAAGTAATGATCTTCTAAAAATAGTACTTTACCTTGTACAATTTTAAGCGTTTCAAAAACCGCATCACCATATAAAAAGGCACGATTATGAGTTAAGACATGCTCTTGTGCAACAATAGTTCCGTTAAAATTAATCATAAAAAAACCCTGAATTTTGTTCAGGGCAAATATAGTTGATAAAAAAGATATTTTATACAGAACCGATAAGATGTTTCAAATCTGAAATTTGATTTTCCCATAACTGTTTAGCTTCCTCCAACTCATCCTCTGGTGCAAAATCAATTACCAATAAAGAAACATCTTTTGTAATCTCATCCTCCAAAATATGCAATTCAAAAAAGTACTCTGTATCTTTTCCATTATCATCTACCCATTTAAACTTTACTTTCTCGCCTGATTTTTTAGAAGCTAATCTGGCTTTTTCTTGTGAGTCATTCCAAATAAAAGTAAAAAATTCACCACGAGAGTTTACGTTATCTGCAAACCACTCTGACAAACCTGATGGAGTAGAAATGTATTGATACAATAATTGAGGGGACGAATTAATAGGAAACTCTATCTCGTAACGTACTTTTGATTCCATGAATAGTATTTATTTTTTTGTGAAATATAAGAATATAAACTCAAAAAAAAAGTGTTTTCAAAAATATTTTTTTTCTATAATTATACTTGCAAACATTATTATTATTTCTATATTTGCACCCGCATTGAGAGATGCATGACCAACAAAAATGGCGAGGTAGCTCAGTTGGTTAGAGCGCAGGATTCATAACCCTGAGGTCACGGGTTCAACTCCCGTCTTCGCTACAAGAACAAACCCTTAACAATCAAGTGTTAAGGGTTTTTTTATGAAAAATTATGAAAAACAAAACTTACTAGAGTAAGGAATTGGAGTAAGGAATTTTATATTCATCATCTATTCAAAGTAACAAACAGAGCAAGCATACTACTTGAACTAAACTAAAAATAAGTAAAAAACAATATAAGTAAAATAAATTATTTAATTTTACTTCATCAAAATGAGAAATCAATTCTCATTGCCATAATTTCATGTACAAATTGAGTCGTTAAAAATAAAAAGCAAGCGTTTTTCACTCTAATGGATTACAAAAAATTAATCGTATATCCTTGTAAGGAATTGATTTCGTTTTTTTATAACTTTATGACCAAATTATTTTTTTATGAAAAAACACGCTACTCTCAAAGACATTGCTAAGGCTTTGAATATTTCAACTGCCACTGTTTCTCGTGCTTTGACGGACCGTTTGGATGTAAATCCAAAAACAAAACAACTTGTCCAAGAGGAAGCGAAACGTCAAAACTACAAACCCAACCCTATAGCATTACGACTGCAAAATAAACGTTCTAAAACTATCGGATTAGTTATTCCTGAACTTAGAACGGGTTTTTTTCCTAACGTGATTTCTGGAATACAAAAAGTATTAATGGAACACGATTATCAACTCATTATTACCGCATCAGATGAGTCTGCTGAATTAGAAGAAAAAAACTTGAAATTGCTTGAAAGTAATATGGTAGAGGGAATAATTATGTCTGTTACTCGAGAAGGTGAAAATTCAAATTATTACCAACGTATTATTGATAGCGGAGTCCCAATTGTTTTTTTCAATCGTTTTTGTTCTAATGTTGTGGCTAGCAAAGTAATAATCGACGATTATAAAATGGCTTTTTTTGCAACCGAGCACCTGATATACAATAAGTTTGAAAAGATCATTCATTTTTCCGGTCCCAATAATTTAAGTGTCACCAAAAAACGAAAACAAGGATTTCTGGATGCCATGAAAAAACACCAAAAGCAAATTACTGATAATTCTGTAATTACAACAGGAGTTTTAAGCAAAAAAGGATATACTGCAATGAAATCTCTTATCAATAAAAACGAAATTCCTGATGCAATTTTCTGCTTTAACGATCCTATTGCATTTGGTGCACTAAAAGCAATAAAAGAAGCTGGATTGAGCTGCCCTAATGATATTGCATTGGTAGGTTTCTCAGAAACAGAGGTGGCACAATTAATTGACCCTCCTTTAACTAGTATTGAACAACCTACCTATGAAATTGGAGAAACTGCTGCAAAATTACTACTCGATCAAATCTTGATTTCTCCTACCCCTGAGGTTGAAACCGTTTGCCTTAGTGCTAAATTCAACATTAGAAAATCATCTGTGAATTTAAAAAATAGTTAATCATTCCTTCCTTAGAAAGAACTGTTTTTAATTTTTAGTAAAATAAGAATAGTATTAGCTGGATATGAGATTAAACCATCGTAGTACTAACTAATTTGATTGGATTAAATCCAAACTCTCAATTGTATCCGAAACACGGGTGAAATGTACACCCTTGAAACCAAAAGTGATTGTAATAAAAAACTATAGTAGCCCGTTGGGTGAAATTAGTTTTAACCACATAGCAACGTAGAATTATTTTGCATTTAAAGACTCCAGATAGGCATTTAACTGTTCTGCTAGCCAATCTATCTCAAATATAGTAGTAGTACTACCTATTCTTTAACTATCAATTGCAATCTATGTATCTCTGTGTATTTAATTTGAATTTCACCCAATGGGATTGTATTAATTAATGTAAAGAATTACTTCTAAAGAAATTAAATCCTATTATTTATTTGCTGAAACCCTATCTATCCCTCCAAATTTCAAGAATAGCCATGCTATTGGATGCATAAAAGCCATAATTAAAAACCACATTGCATACCCTTGTCCTTGAACTGCATCTAATATTGGACTTAATACTGCATGAAAAG
>JACCDV010865911.1_pt1 | contig 29873 bp, 26 predicted proteins | sample 7446131 | NCBI WGS metagenome assembly JACCDV01 (sample SAMN15323448, study PRJNA562643) | freshwater metagenome | isolation source: river surface water | place: USA:Blue River Watershed | collected 2017-08-17 | reverse complement strand
CTGGAGAAATTCTCATCCCGTTGACGACGTGCTTATCAACCTGTACACCAGGTGAGAAATCTGAAACACCATCAACATATGGCGAGACAATGCGCGCTAATGGACGTAGAGGAATGAACTCTCCAAATGGAGTCAGGTATTGCTTCGAGTACAGTGAGACCACTTCCCCGATTTTGCTATACATAAGCGAGACATTTTCTAGCGAGCCATTCTTTCGCGTGATGGCACCGGCAATAAGTGGAGTCTGTAAGGTGCCAGTCAAGCTCTCGATCTCGCCAGATACTCTCGAATTAAGAAAGGGATCTACATCGATAGCATTTTCTGGCCAGATGATGAGATCTGCACCATTAAGGTTGGTCGCTCGAGTTCGCTCTAGGTGGAGATTAAAGACTGCTTCCGCGCGATCGTTGAATGCAAGGCCTACTGCCGGTGTATTTCCCTGAACTCCGACAAATGAAATTTCTTGATCATCACCATAAGAATTGTTTATCATTAACGGAAGTAAAAGCGCCGCGGCTATAAGTAAGAGATTTACATGTCGGTAATGAACTAAAAGAGCAGAAATTGCCAATACCCAGGCTGAAAGTAGGAGCGCTCCCCCGATCGAGATGACGGAGGCAAAGGGTGCATCTGCCTGAGAGAAAGCAATTCGCATCCATGAAAATCCGCCAAATGGAAAATGTGATCTGATCTCTTCGAGAAGGAGAATTGCTGGAATAAACCACAGTACGTTTCGCGTGTATCGACCCAGAACTCCCAGCGGCAGAAGGAAGAGGCCGTGCAATAGAGCAAGAAAAAATAATGGCAGAACTCCAACGTACTTTCCAGCCCACCATAGAGTTACTGCGCTACCTACAAAACCAAAGAGAAACGCTTGCCTGTAGAGATTGGCTTTCTTTAAGGAGAATTTCAGAAAGAGTGCATAAGCAAGAGGTGCGCAGAACCACCAACCGATTGGCTCAAAGGAAGCGGCAAAGAGTAAGCCTGAGAGAGTTGCTACCACTTGAGCGCCGAAATCAATCTATCGACGCTAGCTCCTAAAGCGTATTCATCTTTCATCTGATAGATCTTTGACAAATCCTGTGGGGCTTTTGGCAGAGTTATATCAATCGCAGGCAGTGCAACATCTCGCGCGCAGTTAACCACCGTTGGAGCAATTGTAAGGTAATCGATTCCTGCGATGATCTTCTTAGCAAGAGCTGCCGGTAAGCGAGGATCGCCATCCTGAGCCGCACTGATCGATTCATCAACGGTGGCAAAGTGGGTTGCGATGAGTGCTGCACCTTTCTCCCCGATTCCTTTAACACCAGGCAGGCCGTCAGATGGATCGCCTCGATAGGTTGCAAAGAGTGCGTAGCGATCCCCCGGAATCGAATACTTTTGGGCAATAAAGTTAAGGTCGACAAGATCGTGGGCCGAAATACCTTTAGCTAAGTACGCTACTTTGATATCTCGAGAGTCATCTACAAGCTGGAAGAGATCGCGATCGCCGGTGACTATACGAGTTGGTCCGGGATGCTTATCGGCGTAGGTTGCCATGACATCATCTGCCTCATAGTCATCTACTCCAACCATGGGTAATCCAAATTCATCGAGAAGATCTAAGAGGATCGGGATCTGCGGCGTCAAGGTATCCGGCTCAGCCTCTTCTTCGCTATCTTCGTCTTCCAAGCGGTTGGCCTTGTAGTCAGGAAAGAGCTCCACTCGCCATGATGGACGCCAATCACCATCAATACAGACAACAATTCGATCGGGGTTGTAGATAGAGATTAAGCGGGCAGTCATATCTAGAAAACCGCGAATCGCATTTACAGGAGTTCCGTTAGGTGCAACTAATGTATCTGGCATACCGTAATAGGCGCGATACCAAAGTGATCCGCTATCTAGAAGCATCAAGGTCATAGGTCCTCCAACATATAAGAGATCACGCCTCGATCCAAACGGTTGACTGCTTCGCGACAGGTTTTACGTAGATCAGGGCTAGCGCCAGCGATCTGCGTCAGGAGATCAATCAGCTGTTTGGTCGATCGGACGAAGTCACCAACCGACATATCGCTTCCCTTGAGAACGCTCTGCAATGTATTGCCCTGCGCCCACTTGTAGGAGATAAAGGCGAAACCAAAATCTGGCTCGCGTTGAGTCTTTACTCCAAAGCGCTCTTCAACCTCTTCAAGTTCACTCCAGATTGAAACTAATGAGACAAGTGCCTGTGCAACGTTGTTATGTGGCATCTTGGGTGCGTAATTTTCAGTTGTTCGCGATTGAAATATTACCGCTGAGGCAACGGCGACTAACTCAGGGGCAGTAAGGGTATTGAGCACTCCCCTTCTTATTGCCTCGGTTAATAAGAGATCAGATTCGGCATAGATCTTTGCCAGGATCTTTCCTTGCTCAAGAGTCTTCTCGCCCTCAATGTAATTCAGATGTGTCAGAACGTCACAGATTCGATCGAATGTCTTCGCAATCACGTGCGTGCGGTTCTCGACTCGCGCCCGCAGTCCCTCGGACTCACGTCTTACGCGCTCTGCTCGCTCTGCAATGCGAGCGTGAGACTCACGATCGTTACAGGCATGGCATGGATGAGCTCGGAGGCTGCGACGAATGCCATCAATCTCAGATTCAAGATGGCGTCGTTGCCTCTGGTCGACCGTACGACGAGCATCACGTTTTGAAAGAAGTCGCTCAATCTCTTTGATGTCGCTGCGCATACGTGCGTAGTCGGCGAAGTCACCGAGGTGACAGTTAACATCCTGCATCAACTCGGTGACGGCACCTTCGTTCTTCTTGATCTGACGAACCAGACCAACAACTGCGCGATCTGCTTGAAACTGTGCAAAAGAAGATTCAAGGGAGCCACGGGCTCTCTCTCGACCAAAGCGATTGATGAGGTTGATTGCCATGTTATAGGTCGGCGTAAATGATGATCTCAGCGGATACGTTCGCGTTGATGCAAGACCTGCAACCATTGCGCTATCAATAGTTGGACTCCACTGAACAATGGCGTTTCCTTCGATATCAATTCCACGACGACCGGCACGCCCTGTTAACTGGGTGTACTCCCCTGGAGTTATCGGAACATGCGCTTCGCCATTCCACTTTGTAAGTTTCTCCAAGATCACAGTCTTTGCCGGCATATTGATTCCGAGGGCGAGAGTTTCGGTGGCAAATACAGCCTTTACAAGACCGCGCTTAAAGAGATCTTCAACGGTCTCTTTAAAACTTGGCAATAAACCAGCATGGTGTGCTGCGATACCTCGTTCCAGCGCATCTAGCCACTCGTCGTAACCCAGGACATCTAAATCTTCTTGGGCAAGGTTGGCATTGAGGCGGGCGGCTGTGCGAGCTATCTCTTCACGTTCTTGAGTATTGGTCAATCTCAGCCCCGAATGAACGCACTGTCTTACCGCTGCATCACATGCAGCTCGGGAGAAGATAAAGGTGATGGCAGGAAGCAAACCTTGTCGATCAAGGGTCTCAATTACTTCAGGACGTGAGAGCTTATTTTCACTCTCATCAAAGCGCTCTCGTCGGTGGCGCGGCATCTTCACCTTACGCATCGACTCGCGCTCCAGAGCTAGAAGCTCAGGATTGATTTTTCCAGGTTCTTTAAAGAGATCAACTAATCGATTACCAATAAGAACATGCTGATAGAGCGGGATCGGGCGAATTTCAGAGACAATGACATCGGTGCCACCGCGAACGGTTCCTAGCCACTCACCAAACTCTTCTGCATTAGAGACCGTTGCACTCAGTGAGATCACTTGGACTGACTCCATGAGGTGAATCAGAACCTCTTCCCATACAGCGCCACGAAACTTATCGGCCAGGTAGTGCACTTCATCCATAACCACCGATTGCAGATTGGTAAGCGTTGAAGAGCCGGCGTAGAGCATGTTGCGCAGAACCTCAGTTGTCATTACCAGGATGGGCGCTTCCGAATTTATATTGGTATCGCCCGTAAGGAGTCCAACTTTCTCCTCGCCAAAGCGCGCAACAAACTCTGCAAACTTCTGATTGGAAAGTGCCTTTATCGGAGTGGTGTAGAAACACTTCTTGCCTTGTTCGATTGCAAGAAAGGCGGCGAATTCTCCAACAACAGTTTTACCAGCTCCAGTCGGCGCTGCAACAAGGAGACCTTTGCCATCTTCCACACAGTGCAACGATTCCACTTGAAAATCATCAAGGGGAAAGTCAAAACCTTCTGCGAACTTGATGGTCATTGGATGGGAGGCACGCACTCGTGCAGCGGCCATCCTCTCTGCAGGAGTACTCATGCAGACCATGCCAAAAGGGCGCCAGGAACACAACGAGCAGTCAGTGGTAGAGAAGAGATAGGTTCGCCATCTGCGAAGGCAGAGCCAGATCCTTCAATGATGATTGAACTGCAGCGATAGAAAGTAACAGCCGGATGCCCTACATGTTTACCAAAGTAGACCTTGGGAAAGACCTTGATGAGTTCGCGGCGAGATACCTTGCCAAGAATCATCACATCAAAGTGGCCGTCATTTAGTGAGGCCTCTGGGCAGACTTTCATTCCGCCTCCATAACTAGATCCATTTGCAATCGTGATTAGCGTTGCATCTGTATCAACCGCTAAGTCATCTAGCGTAATGCGATAACGATGAGTCTGTAACTTAAAGAGTTTCTCGATGAGGGCCAGGTTGTACTTCATGCGCCCTTTGGGCCAGCGCATTGCATTGGCACGATCATTGACCAGCGCATCGAAGCCACTTGAGAGAATGGCGGCAAACCACTTCTCCCCTACCTGGCCAAGATCTATGCGCTTGGGAGAACCATGAGCAATCAGATCAATCTGTTCATTGAGCGAGAGCTTGTAGATTTCAAGGCTGCGTGCAAAGTCATTACCTGTTCCACAAGGGATAACTCCTAGCGCAATGCCACGCGGTACGCAGTGCCCAAGAATTTCGTGGATAAATCCATCACCGCCAAATGCAATGACGCCATCAACTGAATGTGCAGTCAGTGCGCTATCGAGCTTTCTTCGGAAGTCATCCAGATCTGCACCTTCAACAGTAAGAGTGTGAAATCCGTCTTTGGAAAATTTCGCTGCAGCCTTTTTGGCCAACGTCCGAGCTCGTCCTCGCCCTGAATGCGGATTAACTGCCAGAATCAGCACGTTCGGCCTTCTTGCGACGTCTGCGATCATTCAGAAGTGCGATACCACCGGCCATAAAGTAGAGAAGAATCAATGGCACTGCCAATGCGATCATTGAGAGTGGAACTGGGCTTGGCGTAAATCCTGCGACAAAAAGGGTAATCAAGAAGATCCAAATTCTCCAAGGCCGCAAGATTCCTTTTCCGCTTACCGCCCCAATGAGATTGAGCGCGACTAAGAAAACTGGAAGCTCGAAGCCGAGACCGAAGAAGAAGATTGTTCGTGTGACAAAGTCTAGATAGTCATCAAACTTCACAAGGTTGTTGAGAGCATCGGGTGTAAATCCAAAGAGAACTTTGATTGCAAGCGGAAGAATTGTGTAGCCGAAGTATGCGCCAACACTGAAAAAGGGTGTTGCAGCGATAATAAAGAGAATTGAATTGCGCTTCTCTTTCTTATGTAGAGCTGGAGCGATAAATGCCCATAGTTGGTAGAGCCAGAAGGGAGCCGCAAGCAAAATGCCAGTAAGGAGTGCAACCTTGATATGGAGGTTGAGAGGACCTAGTACTCCACTGATATAAAGCGCTCCACAATTGTCGGCCCCCGTTTCTTGAGCGGCCTTGAGATCACAGACTGGTTCGGCAAGAGTGGTAATGATTTGCGTGTAATAGACCCATCCAACGATGGCAAAGATTCCGATCGCTGCGGCGCTTCGAACAACGCGTTTACGTAGTTCACGTAAATGTTCGAGAAGCGGCATGCGACCGCCAGTGGAGGTCGACATAAGAGTTAGGCGGACGCTTGTCCGTCTTGATCAGGCTTCTTCTCATCCTTCATATCTTTCATCTCTGATTTGAAGATTTTGAGAGACTTTCCAAGTGAGCGAGCAGAATCTGGAAGGCGCTTGGCACCAAAGAGAAGGATGATGACCACTAGGACGAGCAAAATGTGGGTAGGTTCTTTGAGAAACACACTATTCTCCTTTTGTAGTAGAGATTGCCTCCGTCAGGGGGCTAACGCTATCGCACCCTCGCCATAAAGGGCCATCGTGGCCTCAATCGACTTGGCCACAGCCTCTCGAACCTCCGCCGGCTCCTGGATCTCCAAAGCACCACCGCTGGCCATGATTGCGCGAACCATCCATTGCTCCGAGAAAGCGTCAAGAGTCAGATTCTCTTGCCCTTGAACCTCGGAGATATCTAGTCTCAGTGATTCGACTACCGATCTATCTAGCCAATGAACTTTAGCGAGGGCTCTTACTTTCTTAATCTCTGGAAGTGAAGAATTTTCTACCGAGATTTCGCGAGTGCTGATTTCGGCGCTACGTACTCGATCTAATCTAAAGGTTCGTATTGACTCTGAAGCATGACAATAACCTTGGAAGTACTCCACTTGATCTTCGGTGGCGAAATGGTACGGGGTAATAGTGCGATCGCTTTCGCGATCTGAGGTAGGCGAATAGTAAGAGATGTCGACAGATCTGCGTTCCTTGATGGCAGTAGTGAGAACTGTTCGAAAGAGTGTCTGTGATTTGTCGCGAATGGAGATATCTACGCCGACCAGAGCGCGCAATTTCTCGGATAGCTTCTCAATTCTCGTTGTAGTCTCTTCTGAAATTGTTGTTACAGCACCACGCAAGAGATCCAAGCCAAGGATTAAGGTAACGATTTCAGAGCTCGACATTGTTCGAACACGGGCAAGGGGTGCAGCGTTACGGATCGTGACAAAGCCCGATTCGAAGTTGAGATCAATAAGTTCCAAAGGGGTGTATCCAGGCAACCCGCACATCCATAAGGTGTTGAGATCATCAAGCATGACCTCGGTTTCTACTTTAAAGTGCTTTGCAAGATCTGTTAGAGCAATGCCTTGATGAGAGAGCAGGAAGGGTACGAGGTCGAGAAGTCGCGCTGTCTGCTCCAATGGCGTGGTCATCTCTTTAGCCATGAGCTGCCTGCAATCTCCTGAGATTTTCAACGACTTCATCTCGTAGCCAGGGTGGCGAAATCACGACGACATCATCGCGATGCCAGAGAATTGATTGTTTGAGCCAGGATTTATTGATGATGGAAACTTCTATCTGGTCCCACTCATCCCCTGATGTCGCTGTGGTTGCCAGTGCCCGAAGTTGGTGGGCCGCACCCTTGCGAACCTTTAATGTTGCTCGTTCGTGATCTTGCTTCTCTAGAGGTTCTAGTGAACTCGGTGAAGTAAATCGTTCGCCCTTCTTGGTCGCTGTGACCTCCGAGTCAATGCGATCGAGACGGAAGTTCTTCACCTGATTGCTCTCAACCTCTAGGGCGATGAGATACCAGAGGCCAGAATCTCCGCGCAGACTGTACGGATAGACCTTCTTGCTCTTGAGCGTGAGATCTTCCCCACGATAGTTAAATTCGAGCTCTGCTCTACGAACAATCGCATCAGTGATGAGTGTGAAATTTGGGTCTTGCACATTCATTTGTGGCGAGAGAAACGAGAGAGCATCGCTATCGCATTCGATACCCAGCGACTCAAGTTTTACCAATGCACTCGATGACTCTCGTTCCAGCGAAGCACCGTTCCATGCAGATGCAGCCAATGAGAGCAGGGCAATATCTTCACCTTTAAGGTCCCCAAGGTTCATCTGGTAACTAGCTGGTGTTATTCGATAACCAGCCTCATCTTCAAAGAGAGGATCGAAGGTTCCGAGTTCAATAACGATCCCAAGGCCACGCAAATCATCCTTATCGCGTTCAAACATGCGCTCCATAGCCTCTGGAGACCCGTCATACCCTTCAACGGTTCTAAAGATCTCGCTTTTGGTGAGGTATCTCTTTGTTGCCAAGAGGGCGATTGTTAAATTAACTAAACGCTCACTCTTCCGCGACACCGTATGCACCCTTTGCAGGTCTACGACGACGGGCCAAGACTTCAACGCCAGGAGCCATCCTTCGGCTCTGAATGAGAAAACCTGTGTGTCCGATCATTCGTTGCTGCGGGCGAACAGCAAGTCCTTCGTGATGCCAGCCACGAACAATCGTCTCCGAGCTCTCGGGTTCGGTGAAATGGCCATCTGCCTTAAGAGCCTCGGCAGTGGCAGATAATTGAGTGGTTGTCGCAACGTAGGCTAAGAAGACACCGCCCGGTCGCAATACACGAGCGGCCATCTCCACACATTCCCACGGTGCAAGCATGTCGAGAACTACGCGATCGTAGATCTTCTCATGAGGATAATCCTGCACCGAGCCCACAGTAAGTGACCAGGTCGAGGGTTGGCTTCCAAAATATTCAGAGATATTCTTTCGTGCAATCTCTGCAAAATCATCGCGGCGTTCAAAAGAATCGAGAGAGCCGTGATCTCCCACTGCTCGCAAAATCGAAAGTGAAAGTGCACCGCTCCCAACGCCGGCTTCCAATACATGCGCCCCTGGATAGATATCGGCAACGCCGACAATCATCGCTGCATCTTTTGGATAGACGATAGTTGCACCACGTGGCATCGAAAGAACGTAATCAGAGAGCAATGGAATGAAGGCTGTAAATTTCAGTCCAGCGGTTGTGGAGACTACCGATCCCTCAGGAATACCGATGAGATCATCGTGAACGATCCATCCTTTATGTGTATGCCATTCTTTTCCTGGTGTGATCGTAAAGCTATAGAGCTTGCCCTTGGGATCGGTAAGTTGAATACGATCACCTGCGGCGAAATATCCTGGAGTGCGGGCACCTGAGATTGAGTTTTGAGAAGACACGCCCCATATCTTAGGCGAGGAAAGGTCACTCCGTGGGGGTATGGTCTCTGATGTGACCAATATTCGCCTCTCCCCTAGCCGAGTGAGCGAATTCAATAATTGTCCTCGCCTCTACAAATACCGCGTCATTGAGCTTCTACCCGAGCCACCAAGTATTGATGCAGAGCGCGGAACACTGATTCATACAATTTTGGAAGATCTCTTCGATCTCTCACCTGAAGAACGTACTCACGAAGTTGCGATCTCTATGGCGCCAGAGCGTTGGCAAAATCAGGTTGCGCAGAAACCCGAATTGGCATCACTGGTTCTCAATGAGAAAGAGTGGCTCGATCGTGTGGCTGCTCTACTCAAGAATTACTTCACCCTGGAAAAGCCTGAAACCTTCGAGGCAACACATCGCGAAATGCATCTTGAGCAGGATTTAAGCGATCAGGTATATCTCCATGGATATGTAGATCGTATAGATGTTGCTCCCACCGGTCAGGTTCGTATTGTCGATTACAAATCTGGAAAATCCCCCAAGCCAGGATGGGAGGAGAAGGCTCTCTTCCAACTACGTGTCTATGCGCTTTTATACTGGCGTCTGCACGGTGTAATCCCGGCTCTACTTGTTCTCCATTACCTCGGTGATGCCCGCAGCGTGAAGAGCTCTCCTACCGAGAAAGAGTTGCTCTCGACTGAAAAGAAGTTACGCCAAATAGCCGATGAGATCATCGATGCGATCGAACGTGATCATTTTCCGCCAAAGGCGAGCCGACTATGTGATTGGTGCTTCTTTAAGAGCATCTGCCCCGCTCACAATTAACGTGAAGTGTAAAAGGTTCCGAGGAGCTCAAGTGAAACCTCGTCGAGAGATGAAACTACTCGCACTCGTGGTTCGATGGCGACTTCAACATAGTGAGGCACTGCAACCACGGCACACCCAGCCCCTCTGGCCGATTCAATGCCGGTGAGCGAATCCTCAAAGACAACACATTCATCTGGTGACAAGCCCATTCGCTTAGCCGCTTCAAGATAAGGGTCAGGAAATGGTTTCGTCCTAGAAACATCATCGGCGCTGATGCTAAATGAGAAGAAGTTCTCTGGAAGGGATACAAGAGCGGCATCCATAAGATTTCGCGGACTTGCACTGACAAGTGCTACTGGCATCTCCTCGCGAATCCGAACGACAGCATCAAATGCACCAGGCATTAAGATTGCCCGCGAAGATAGTTTGATCAACATCATCTGAGTAAGTTCAGCCACAACTTCTGGTCCAGACATATCGTGAGCGCAGGTACTGGCGATGTACTCACCAACGCGCGAAAGCGGGCCACCAATACAGATTCGCTGATCTTCATCGTCCCACTCGTACGAGTATCGGGCGCAGATCTCTTGCTGGGATTGATGCCACTGTGGTTCAGAGTCTAAGAAGAGGCCATCCATATCGAAGAAGGCAGCTTTGAAGGTCACAGGTATTGTCTACGCAACGTCGTTAATTAGCGTTGAAGTACTTAGCTTCTGGATGGTGAACGATGATTGCCGAAGTCGACTGTTCTGGATGCAACTGGAATTCTTCTGAGAGCTCAACGCCTATGCGCTCTGGTTCAAGAAGTTCGCAGAGCTGAACCTGTTGTTCGATATCAGGACATGCTGGATAGCCAAAGGAGTATCGAGATCCTCGATATCCCTGATCGAGAATTCCTGCCAAGTCAGGAGCATCCATATCCAGAACGCTCATCTCTTCGCGAACACGTGCATGCCAATGCTCGGCCAGCGCCTCGGTGAGCTGTACAGACAGACCATGGAGCTCCATATATTCGCGATAGCGATTTTCTGCAAAGAGTTTTGCAGCGGCATCAGAGATAACGCTGCCCATGGTCACAACGTGGAAGGCAACGACATCAACCTTGCCTGAATCTTTTGCAGCAAAGAAGTCAGAGATGCACAATCTGCGATCACGAGATTGGCGTGGGAAAGAGAAGCGAACGCGCTCTCTTCCTGCATCGGGACCTTCGTGGTGCAAGATGATCAGATCATTTCCTTCGCTGACGCATGGAAAATATCCGTAGACAACGGCGGCATTGAGCCATCCCTGTGATTGCACCTGGTTGAGAAGAGCGCGAAGTCGTGGCCGCCCTTCAGATTCGACCATCGACTCGTACTCACCGCGATTGCCTTTAAGTCCCCATTGGCCGACAAAGAGAGCGCGTTCATCGAGCATCTCAACATAATCTGCCAACGCGATTCCTTTAACGATTCTGCTACCCAGGAATGGTGCTTTTGGTATCTCAATATCCACTGCAACATCACTTCGGCGGGTATCAACCGGCGCATCAGAGTGTGATCTATTAACAGCCTTGACCTTACGCTCACGTAAAGCCGGAAGTTCAGCTCCTGGAACACCCTTCTTTACAGCCATGATTGCATCCATCAGATGTAAACCTTCAAAGGCATCTCGCGCGTAACGGACCTCTCCAGGAAACTCTCCAGCGAGATCAACTTCAACAAATGCTCGCGTGAGCGCTGCACCGCCAAGGATTACCGGCCACTTTTGATCGAGTCCACGAGAGGTAAGTTCCTGCAAATTCTCGCGCATGATCACCGTTGACTTCACAAGGAGACCTGACATACCAATAGCATCTACATCAGATTCCTGCGCAGCATCGATAATCTGATTAATAGTCTGCTTGATTCCGATATTGACTACTCGATATCCATTATTAGAAAGGATGATGTCAACAAGGTTCTTACCGATGTCGTGAACATCGCCCTTAACGGTAGCGAGAAGAATAGACCCCTTGCCCTGGTCATCGATTTTTTCCATAAATGGCTCAAGATAGGCAACTGCTGTCTTCATAACTTCAGCTGATTGGAGAACAAATGGCAGCTGCATCTCGCCCTTACCAAAGAGTTCACCGACGATCTTCATTCCCTCAAGAAGGTGATCATTGATGATCAGAAGCGGTGCAATCCCCTGCTTCATCGCAAGATCGAGATCATCTGTTAATCCGACTTTCTCGCCGTCGATAATGCGGCGCTGCAAGCGTTCTTCTAACGGCAGGGCGGCAAGTTCTGCTGCGCGAACATTTCGAGAGGCGGCAAGTTCGACACCTTCAAAGAGCTGTAAGTAGGCGCTCAATGGGTCGTAACTGCATTCGCCGTCAGTATATTCGCGGCGATCGTAGATAAGGTCCAACGCGACTTTTCTCTGCGCATCATCGATACGCGCCAAAGGCATGATCTTTGATGGATGAACAATTGCTGAATCCAAACCAGCGGCAACACATTCGTGAAGAAATACTGAGTTGAGTACTACGCGAGCAGCTGGGTTTAATCCGAAAGAGACGTTACTTACGCCAAGTGTTGTCTGAACCTCAGGAAATTCCTCTTTGAGGGTGCGTATTGCATTGATTGTTTCAAGACCATCTCGACGGGTCTCTTCTTGACCAGTTGCGATTGGGAAGGTGAGGGTATCGATGAGAATATCGCCAACAGCCATCCCCCAGTTATCAACCAAATCTGCGATAAGTCTGCGAGCAACACGTAACTTCCACTCGGCAGTTCGCGCCTGGCCTTCTTCATCAATGGTGAGAGCGACAACAGAAGCACCATGTTCGACAACTAAAGGCATGATTCGCGCAAAGCGAGATGTAGGACCGTCACCATCTTCATAGTTGACCGAGTTGATGATGCAACGACCACCAAGTTGCTCAAGGCCTGCCTGCAAAACGTTAGGTTCAGTTGAGTCGAGCATGATTGGCAGAGTTGATGCTGTTGCGAATCTGCTGGCGATCTCGCGCATATCACGGACACCATCTCGTCCCACATAATCGATCGAGAGATCGAGCATATGCGCGCCGTCGCGGATCTGATCGCGGGCAATCTCTACACAGGTCTCCCAGTTTTCAGAGATAAGGGCATCTCGGAAGGCGCGTGAACCGTTTGCATTAGTTCGCTCACCGATTGCAAGGAAGGCGTTATCTTGCCTGAAAGGAACGTATTGATAGAGAGATGATGCGCCAGGATCAGCTTTGCTGGTGCGTGTTTCGATTTTTTTGCGATCAAGGCGAGAGACGACAGCGGCAAGGTGCTCTGGGGTTGTGCCACAGCAGCCACCGATAAGAGAGATTTTGTACTCATCAACGAAAGTGGCTAACGCTTGGGCTAGTGCATCAGGTCCCAGTGGGTACGTTGCTCCCTTTGGACCCAGCTCAGGCAATCCTGCATTAGGCATTACCGAAATTCCACAGACAGCGTTCTTGCTGAGGTATCGAAGATGCTCAGACATCTCAGCAGGACCTGTCGCACAGTTGAGTCCAATCAAATCAATATTTAATGGCTCTAAAGCGTTGAGCGCTGCGCCAATCTCAGAACCAAGGAGCATTGTTCCAGTTGTTTCAACTGTTACTTGAGCGATGAGCACTACATCGCGATCTGATTTATCAATTGCAGCGCGTGCGCCATTAACAGCAGCCTTTGCTTGCAGAAGATCTTGCGTGGTTTCGATCAAGAGTGCATCAGCACCTGAGTCAACTAGCCCTTGTGATGCAACTTCGTAAGCATCGCGAAGGTGGCTATACGTTGTATGGCCAAGGCTCGGTAACTTTGTTCCTGGTCCGAGCGAACCAAGGACAAAGCGCGGCTTCTCCGGAGTGGAATAGGCATCGGCTGCCTGGCGAGCAATTACTCCGCCGGCGTATGCCAGTTCGTAGATGCGATCTTCGATTCCGTATTCGGCAAGGTTGGCCCAGTTTGCGCCGAAGGTATTTGTCTCAATCGCATCGACACCGACTGCTAGATATTGATCATGTACACAACGGACGATATCGGGGCGCGAGACGTTAAGTACCTCGTTGCAGCCTTCGTGACCTTGGAAATCGTCGAGGCTTGGGTCGGCTGCCTGGAGCATCGTTCCCATCGCCCCGTCGGCGATAACAACACGGGACGCCAGAGCATTTCTTAGCTCTGATGGTGTTTTAGCGCTCGTCACGACGTGAAGGTTACCGTAAGGTGAGAGATATGGAGATTTTTCAGATCCCACTGTTGCGAAGGCCCATCATGATCGTGGCCTTCTCTGGCTGGAGTGATGCTGGAGAGGCTGCAACGGGTGCACTCACACATCTTCTTGAGAATCTCAATCTGACAAGTGCTGACTCTGATCCTGTATTGATCGCTGAATACGAGCCAGAAGATTTCTACGATTTCCAAGTAAACCGCCCGATGATCACAGTCGATGACTCGCTCGTTCGAAATATCAACTGGCCATCAACGCAGGTATATGGCCTGAGCACCCCTGAATTAGAGAACGATTTTGTTCTTGTCCTAGGTGTTGAGCCATCGATGAAGTGGAAGACCTTTACATCTCTCCTTCTCGACCTTGCAGATGACCTCGAAGTTGAAATGGTTCTGACCCTTGGTGCGATGTTGGCCGATGCCCCACATACACGACCGATATCTGTAAGCGGCAGTGGTGGGCATCCAGATATAGCCGCTCGATTGGGAGTAGAGATCAGCAAATACGAAGGCCCAACTGGAATCTTGGGAATCATCGGCGATGGTTGCGTCAAGCGAGGAATTGATTGCATCTCATTATGGGCCGGCCTTCCTCATTATGCATCGAACTCGCCATCGCCTAAGGCGATACTTGCTCTAGTCAATGCAGTCGAAGACTTTCTAGAGATCTCGATCTCTCTCGCAGATTTAGCTCACCAAGCACAAGAATGGGAGAGCGAAGTTTCTGAGATGGCAGAAGAAGATTCTGAGGTCTCTGAATACGTAAAAGCTCTTGAAGAGAGTAAAGATGCTGCGGAGTTTAAAGATGTTTCCGGAGATGAGATCGCTCGCGAGCTTGAGCGTTTCCTTCGCCGACAGAATGAGAACTAGAGAGCAAGTCCCAGCAGATCATCTAGTACTCGAGAGAGATCTCCAGCACTTCCACCAGTAGCTCCCCCTTCGGTCTGCTCACACCAACTGGTTATCGCCCCAATTACTCCGACGGTATCTAGATCGTTAGCCAAACTCTGACCAATGAGTGAGATAACGGGTTGAGTTGGGGCGACATCAACCTTTGAAAGATTGAGACGGATGCGAGCAAGCCGAGTGCTGGCATCGCCAATTTCATTACTCCCCCACATGTGATCATCTCGATAATGATGACCAAAGAGAGCAAGTCGGATTGCCATCGGATCAATCCCATCCTTGAGTAACTGCGAGACAAAGATGAGGTTGCCAAGAGACTTACTCATCTTGGTTCCATCTAAACCAATCATTCCTGTATGTACAAAGGTTCGCGCAAACTTCTGACCTGTTGCAATGACTCCTTGGGCAGCCGACATGTCATGGTGAGGGAAGATCAAGTCACTGCCGCCACCTTGAATATCTATTGCGTACTCATCATCTCGATTCGGTGCGAGATAGTGGAGTGCAATGGCCGAGCATTCAATATGCCAACCTGGTCGACCTGGTCCAAATGGACTTGGCCAATGCGGCTCTCCAGGACGAGCTGCTCTCCAGACAAGTGCATCTAGTGGATCCTCTTTTCCTGCTCTACCGGGATCGCCACCGCGTTCAGAGAAGAACTGCATTGCAGTATCCAGAGTCAGATGTGAACGATGAAGAAACTCGGGATCAAGCCTTACTCGAAAATAGAGATCATCCTCAACGCGATAGAGAGAACCACGAGCTTCTAACGCAGAGATCGAGTCGATGATTATCTCCATCGCCTCAATAACACCGATATATGAATCAGGAGGAATTACATGGAGAGCGACCATATCTCCACGGAAAAGCTCAATCTGAGAGAGCGCTAACTCATTCCAATCAACGCCATCCCGAGCTGCGCGCTCGAGAAGAGGATCATCAATATCGGTGATGTTTTCGACGAAGCGAACTTGAGCACCTGTGAATCGGAGATATCGATTGATGAGGTCAAAGGTGACATATGTTGCCGCGTGCCCAAGATGAGTTGCATCATAAGGAGTAATTCCACAGACATAGAGACGATAGATATCTCGTTCTACAAGCGGTTCAACCTTCTGGGTCGCGGTATTGAAGAGAGAAAGTCTTCCTAGCGCCGCATGTCCTGTGTGAGGTTGCCCAGGAGAAAGATCAGCCCACGACTTCATGGATTCATCCTAGTACGCAGGCCATGGAATTGCCGGCCATTCATCACTTGGAAGAGGCATGACACCTTCATTGATGAGGCGTTCGATTCGCATCACAAGAGCTGCAAACTCATCCTTAGTTATGTGAGGGGCAAAGAGATTCTCATTCGAGTGAACGATCTCTACAACCTTTTTTAACTTCGCAAGCTCACCTTCAGTCAATGGATCCCCCGCCCATTGCCAGAGAACGGTGCGCAACTTGTCATCGACATGGAAAGTCACACCGTGATCACATGCAAAGAGATGGCCGGTACCTTCAGGGAGTAAGTGTCCAATCTTACGATCTGTGTTGTTAATACAGGCATCAAAGATCGCAAGATTTCTTAGCGATGGTTCATCGCGCCCAAAGTAATGAGCAAGATCGATGCTCTCATCGATATCGATCCATAACTGGACCATTCCTAAACCAGCAGGACCCTCGCGCAATATCGTTGGCGGCACGCACTCAAAACCGGCAAGATTGCTGAAAAGAAAGGCCGCGTATTCGCGATCTGCCAGCGTTCCATCAGGAAAATCCCAAAGTGGACGCTCACCTGCAATCGGTTTATAGATCACATTCATTTCTTGATCACCATGTGTAATAGTTCCAAAGAGAGTTGCATTCGAGGCATCAACCAGGCGACCAGTTACAGCCATCGATCCTTCGGAGAGAAAATCCGATATCTGCGATATCCACTCTTGCGAATACCTCATTAACGACGATATCCATTTGCGCGTGGACAGAGATGGCCCTTGGGATCGATAGGTGCGGTGCAAAAAGGGCAGAGAGGGCGACCTGCAGAGACAAGGGCCTGAGTTCTGGCTACAAACGCTAGAGCTAATGAGAGATCAAGATGAACTTCTACGATCGGAGATGAAGTCTCATCGAACTCGTCATCATCGGATTGTTCATCTCCCTCTCCTCTGAAGGTTATTTCAATCTCTAGTTCAGTTGGGTCAAAGGCAATCCCGATCGCTTCAATTGTGAATTCAGAATCGATGGGCATCTCAAGTGGCGCGCTATCAGATGGCGCAGGAGAGATGGATGTCAAGGGAGCATTCTTCTTTATCTCTCGAACGATAGTTGAGATTCGTTCGGCAAGGGCGGCGGCCTGGGATTTCTCTGTGGCTAGTGAGACCAACTGACTACCTTGGCGCACTTGGAAGAAGAACTCACGCTCACCAGGTACGCCGATAGTTCCGACAATAAATCTATCTGGCTGATCAAAACTCCATCGCCGGTTGCTCATCTAGCGAATATTTCCAGTAGAGCCACCAACGACTGTAGCCGAGGCCTGAGATGACTTTCGAGCTGAGCCCAGTGAACCTGACGTATCGTTAAAGGTGATCAGACGACTCACCCCGTTATCGGTATCGATAATCGATAGTGATGCCGGTTCTATCACCAACTTTTGAAATTGATCCAGATGCATTCCAAGGCAATGAGCAACGATCGATTTGATGACATCACCGTGGCTGACCAGAAGCCTTGCTTTGCTGCCTTTGAGTGAGTTCAGCCGGTAGAAAGATGAGAGTGCTCTTTGTTGCATCTGTAATAGTGATTCACCTTGAGGAAAGATCATCTGACTTGGCTGATCTGCAACGGTCTTCCATAGTTTTTTGCGTCGAAGCACTGCCAGCGATTTTCCAGTCCACTCTCCATAGTCGACTTCAGAGATGTCATGGTCAACGGTGAGCGGATTCGAATGTGGCAATGCCGAGAGCCATGGGGCGATTGTTTGGTGACATCTCTCCATAGGGCTAATAAAGATCTGATCGAAGGTCGTAGAACCCAAACGATCTACCAAAAGTTCGGCCTGTTTGCTGCCTGTCTTGCTCAGTGAAATTCCAGGAGTGCGACCGGCAAGAATGTTCTTCTCATTGGCAACGGAGTGCGCGTGACGAAGTAAAACGATGCGAGCCATGCGCCAAGATTAACCGTCTTTAAGATTGTTGGCTTGCTAGGGTGGAGACTATGGAGATCAGACGTGCTGGAAGCACTGGCCTACAGATTTCTCGACTCGGTCTCGGAACGATGACATGGGGTCGCGATACAGATACCCACGAAGCCGCTGAGCAGATGCGCAGCTATCTCGAGGCAGGCGGAAACTTTATCGATACCGCCGCCCCTTACGCAGACGGCGATGCAGAGAGAGTCATTGGTGGGCTACTTGAGACTTTCTGCAAACGAGAAGATATCGTCATTGCAACTAAGGCCGGTATCTCATTTCCTCAAGGAGTAAGGACTGTCGATAACTCCCGAAGTTTCCTGATCTCAGAGCTCGATAAATCTCTGGCACGGCTAGGAACAGATTATGTCGATCTCTGGCAGGTTCACACATGGGATGAGAACGTCCCCCTTGAAGATACACTCTCGGCTTTAGATTATGCATATACATCGGGTAAGGCTCGATATGTGGGAATCTCAAATTTCAATGGTTGGCAGAGCGCACGAGCGATAACGTTGCAAGCTTCCAATACAGCCAAAGCCCCCATTGCAACGATGCAGAGCGAGTATTCACTACTTAATCGTGAGATAGAGAGAGAAGTATTGGATTGCGCACGATCTCTAGATGTAGGAATTCTCGCCTGGTCGCCACTTGGTCGCGGAGTATTGACTGGAAAATATCGATCTTCGATCCCAGCAGACTCTCGTGGTGCTACTCCTCACTTTGCAAACTTCATTGCGCCTTACCTCAACCCTGAGAGTGCACGAATCGTTGAGGCGGTAGTTGCAGCAGCCGGTGGTTTAGGTTATTCACCTCTTGAAGTTGCGTTGGCATGGGTCAGAGATGCGCCAGGAGTAACAAGTGCCATCGTTGGTGCCCGCACGGGTGCACAACTGCGAGGAATCTTGACGGTCGAAGAGATCGTTCTCCCTGAAGTGGTACGAACCGCCCTGGATGAAATATCGCGAGTTTTCTAGCAACTCTCCAAGAAGTCTTTAAGAACGTTTACTCCGAAACAAAGACCATCAACCGGAACTCTCTCATCGACACCGTGGAAGAGCGCCATAAAATCTAACTCCGGATCTAGCTTCAGCGGAGAGAATCCGTAGCCGATGATCCCAATCTTTGAGAGCGCTTTATTATCAGTTCCACCACTCATAGTGAAAGGAACTGGAATGCCATCGCCATCATGCTTAATGAGGGCAGCACACATTGCATCTACAAGGTCACCTTCGAAAGGAACTTCTAGAGCGATATCGGAAACGATTGTCTCGATACGAATATCTGGGCCAACGATCTCTCTAATGGTTGCATTCATCTCATCTTCATACCCCGGCAAGAAACGACCATCAACGACGGCACTTGCCTCACCTGGGATTACATTCTCTTTATAACCAGCTGAGAGCATTGAAGGATTGGCGGTATTTTGCAGCGTGGCGCCAATCATGCGTGATGCGCTGCCGAACTCGGTTAAGAGTGGTCGGAGGTCCTTGAGATCAAACGGTTTGCCTGAGGCTCCAGCAACTGTTTCAAAGAGCTTCTTCACTGTTGCTGTGTAACGCTGCGGCCACTCGTATCTGCCGATCTTTGCAACTGCCTCAGTTAACGCAGTGATTGCGTTCTCCTCATTAATTACCGAACCATGGCCGGCACGACCTTGGGCCACTAAACGCATCCAGTGGATTCCCTTTTCGGCAGTCTCGACAAAGTAGAAACGCTTTGCATTTGGAAGTGTGATTGAGAAACCGCCAACTTCAGAGATCGCTTCGGTACATCCCGCAAAAACTTCTGGGTGATCTTTAACCATCCAGCGGGAACCATATGAACTGCCCGCTTCTTCATCGGCAAAGAAAGCCAGCGTGATCGGACGTGGCGGTTTATAACCAACTCGTGCCCATTGCCTGACAACGGCGAGGATCATCGCATCCATATTCTTCATATCGACGGCTCCGCGTCCCCAGATGAAACCGTCCTTAAGGATGCCTCCGAACGGATCAACGCTCCAATCCTCAGCCATTGCAGGTACGACATCGAGATGGCCATGAACAACTAAGCCTGGACGTTCAGGGTGTGAACTCTCAAGGTGAGCAATTACATTGCAACGGTTTGGAGCAGATTCATAGATTGTCGATGCAATGCCAACCTCGGCGAGCAATCCCACGACGTACTCGGCTACTGCCTTCTCATCTCCCCTGCCTTCACCATAGTTAACGCTGGGAATTCGAATCAGCTCTTGGCAAATTCTGATGGTCTCTGATTCAAGTTCTTCGCGAAGGGCATTTACGTCGGTAGTCATGGCTCAAGTATCCACCTGATAAAGCGCATCTTCTAGTCTGATCCGCGCAGCATTTTCTCGCTTTGCCTTGATCTGACCTGGTTGATATCGTGTGCCCTCTTGATCAGGTTCGTGTCAGTGATGAATCGAAGCCGATCAAGGAATCTATACTCGTCCGGGTGGCGGAATTGGCAGACGCGCTAGCTTGAGGTGCTAGTGCCCGCAAGGGCTTCGGGGTTCAAGTCCCCGTTCGGACACGTAAAGAGAAATAAGGTGGATAGAGATGAATGTCGACCAAGCCTTATCTCTCATCCGCACTATTCCTGATTATCCAAAGCCGGGAATCCTCTTTCAAGATATCACCCCCGTGTTAAGTGATCCGGTCGCCTTCAATACCGTTGTCGCTGCACTCGCTCAAGTAGATCCCGAGAGCACAGTCGTCGCCGGAATTGAAGCCCGTGGATTTATCTTCGCCAGTGCGATCGCAGTCGCCAAGGGATGTGGCTTTGTCCCAATCCGAAAAAAGGGAAAACTCCCATTCACGACCTATTCACAGCAGTACGGTCTTGAGTATGGCGTTGATGAAATTGAGATTCATATCGACGCCTTTTCGCCAGGTGCGAAAGTACTTCTAGTAGATGATGTCCTAGCAACGGGTGGAACGCTCATTGCTGCAATTGACCTGGTGAAGGCCGCTGGTGGTCTTGTGACAGATATCGCCGTCCTGAGCGAGATCACATTCTTGGGCGGACGAGAAAAGATTTCACAGCACAGCCCCGAAATAAGAATCAATGCACTGGTGAGTGGATGAGTCCGAAGCCTCGCAATCCGCAGATTCAAGCCCTACGCGCACTCGCGGCAGGGCTTGTTCTTATCTATCACGCACATTGGTTAGATGGTGGATATATCGGCGTAGATATCTTCTACGTAATCTCAGGTTTTCTTATTACTGGGCTTCTACTCAAGGAACTTGATCTCAGCGGCAAGATTTCGCTGGCATCTTTCTATGCCCGTAGAACTAAGCGGTTACTGCCCGCTAGCTTCTTAGTTATCACAGTAACTGCGATTGCAGGATTCTTCTTCCTTCCTCCATCGATGCGACAGGATTTTGGAAGAGATCTCATTGCCGCATCCACCTATGTCTCAAACTTTCTCTTTGCCTTATGGGAGAACGACTACCAGAATCTCAATACAACCCCATCACCATTTATCCACTTCTGGTCGCTCGCCGTTGAAGAGCAGTTCTATCTCTTCTGGCCACTCTTTATCTATCTACTTTTCCGTATTGGCGGTCGCAGAGGCGTCCTTCTTGGTGTTGTGGCAACCTTCGCCTCATCCTTTCTCTTCTCGCTCTATCTCACATCTGTTGCGCCAATCTGGTCTTTCTACATCTTGCCGACGCGAGCATGGGAGTTGGCAGCAGGAGCGCTTTTAGTCTTCATCCCTGAGATTAAGAAACATCGTGCTCTCTTGGCACTGATTGCATTTGTGGCGATCGCATCTGGTGCATCAATCTTTGACGAGACGACGGCATTTCCGGGAACGGCGGCCCTTCTTCCCGTCCTTGCAACCATGGCCCTGATTGCAACCAGAGATAAGTGGCCGCCATTTCTTGAAGCCATCTCACAGCTCAGAGTCGTTCAATGGTTGGGTGCAGTCTCTTATCCGCTCTATCTGTGGCACTGGCCTCTCCTAGTAATCCCGGCGATCTATCTGGGGCGTGATTTAAGCCCATTCGAAACAATCGCTCTTCTTCTGCTGACAGTGGTTCTGGCTGGCTTTACACATCGGTACGTTGAGGAGCCACTACGAGAAATTTCCTGGTCTCCCATGACTGTCCTTAATAGAGCATTCATTGCGACCACAGCATCTGTTCTTGTGGGTGCATTGATTATCACGTCACACTCAAACTCGATCTCACTCGATGATGGCGTTGAATTCTCACTCGATGATGTGCGCCAGAAGCCGAAGAACAACGGCGATGGTTGTCACATTCACGTTCGTCAGACGGTATCTCCTCTATGCGAATACGGAGATACCACCTCAGATCAGGCGATTGTTCTCTACGGTGATTCACATGCTGCGCAGTGGTTACCGGCGCTAGATATCATCGGAAAGAAGCGCGGAATCAAGATCATCTCGTTGACAAAGTCTGCCTGTCCATCAGCTGAGGTAATCAAGGAGCTCTCATCTCAGTACATCGTCGACGATTGTCAGGCATTTAGAGATTCATCAGTAAAGCGGATACAGAAGACCAAACCACTTGCAGTCATCATGACTGGAATGAAGCCCTTCACCGCCCCTTACTCTGATGTGAGTTCAAGAAAGTGGTGGATGGCCGGCGAAGCTATCGCCTACGAACGCATTAAGTTGTCAACCAAGTTTCCTATCTATCTCACTGATACGCCGCTTCCTCAGGTCGATATCCCAGATTGTTTGGTTGCCGGTCGTGGCGAAAAGTGTGATGGTGCAAAGAAGGTAAGCCCAGAAGTCGCACCAGGACTCATTCCCATTGATCCCACTCCGTGGCTCTGTGATCGCACATGTCCTGCAATAGTTGATGGGATCATCGCTTACCGAGATAAATCGCACCTGACTGTCGCAATGAGCGAGTATTTGGCCGGCGATCTGGAGAGATCTTTAGCGCGCTTAGGTCTCTTCTAAACACTCCCCTAGCCATTCTTTATGGCAAGATCTGACCCATGGCCGAACTCATCTATTACTGCGGCACGATGGATAGCGGTAAATCCACGTTAGCTCTACAGACTGCCCACAATCATCAACAACGCGGTCGCGGCGGCCTGATCTTTACCTCTCAAGATCGCGCAGGGTCGGGAAAGATCTCATCTCGCTTAGGACTTACAAGCCCTGCTATCGAAGTTCTTCCAGGTTTTGATATCCATAAATTTGTCGTCGATAAACTCTCCATGGGTGAACGAATTGATTACGTGATCTGCGATGAAGCGCAGTTCTACCAATCAGAACAGATTGAAGAACTTGCCCGAATTGTCGATGGCCTCGGTATCGACGTCTATGCATTCGGCATCTTGGCTGACTTTAGAACTCGACTCTTTCCGGGATCGGCGCGCCTGGTCGAACTTGCAGATCGAGTGAGTACCTTGCAGGTTGAGGCGCTCTGTTGGTGCGGCTCCAGAGCTACACATAACGCAAGAACTGTCGGCGGAAAGATGGTCACAGAGGGCGAGCAAGTCGTCGTGGCCGATGTGGGGGTCAGCAATGAAGTTGCCTATGAAGTTCTCTGCCGTCGCCATCATATGCGTGGAGTGACTGCCCGCCATTCTCGAGCCGGTCACATTTCGACAGATCCACTTCCATTTAATGAAATCTAAAGAACCTCGTCTAGTTCAAGCTCGATCGGAGAAGATATGACACAGGTACGTGGACTTGCAGCGATGAGTAAAGGCGCAGCCTTTGTGAAACACGACTTTGCGCGACGAGAGGTCGGCGCACATGATGTTCTGATCGATATCGCGTATGCAGGTATATGCCACTCAGATATCCACCAAGTTCGTGAGGAATGGGGTCCAGCTCTCTTTCCGATGGTTCCTGGTCATGAGATAGCCGGAGTTGTCCGCGCAGTCGGCAGTGGCGTTTCGAAATTCGCAGTCGGTGACCATATTGGAGTCGGAGTCTTCATCGATTCTTGTCGCACCTGTGACCCATGCAAGGCTGGCCTGGAGCAATATTGCAATGAAGGAATGACGGGTACTTACAACACTCTCGAGCGCGACGGTGTAACTGTTGCCATGGGTGGATATAGCAACGTGTTTGTGGTCAATGAAGATTACGCGGTCAAGATTCCAAAGAACCTCCCTCTAGATGGAGTTGCGCCGCTGCTCTGTGCTGGAATCACTCTCTACTCGCCTCTCAAACATTGGAACGCTGGCAAGGGTAAGAGGGTTGCCGTCATGGGTCTCGGTGGACTCGGGCATATGGGAGTCAAATTTGCACACGCAATGGGAGCTCACGTGACTGTACTTTCTCATTCACCATCAAAGAGAGAAGATGCTCTTGCAATGGGAGCTGATGACTTCATTGCCGTCAGCGACGCCAAGGACCTCAAGCCATATACCAGAACCTTTGATCTCATTCTTAACACTGTCAGCGCCCAGATTGATATCAATATCTATCTTGCAACGCTCAAGATCGATGGAACACTCGTTGTTATCGGTCTACCCGGTGCGCCGTATCCAGTTCACGTCGGCTCTCTCCTTGATGGAAGAAAGTCTCTGGCAGGATCAATGATCGGCGGAATCGCCCAAACACAAGAGATGATCGATTTCAGTGCCGAGCATTCAATCGTTAGCGATGTGGAAGTTATCTCAGCAGAGTACGTAGATAAGGCTTATGAACGCACAGTAGCAAGTGATGTGAAATATCGCTTCGTTATCGATGCTTCAACTATCTAAGGTGCTTTAAGCCCTCACGCAAACCTGTGAAGGACGCCGACCAAAACCGGTGCAATAACTAGGGAGGGTAGAAGATTTCCGACGGCTATCGTCTTGATCTTGAGCAGCCCCAAGCCAATCGAAACCAACATCAAACCACCGACGATTGTCATCGCATCTACCTGATAGCCAGAGAGAATATTTCCTAGACCAAAGCCGACCACTGTCCAGAGTCCTTGATAGATTCCAACAGGAATCGCTGAGGCGGCAACACCCCAACCAAGGCTTGCTGCAAAGGCCATTGCCGCAAAAAAGTCGAGGGATGATTTGAGAATGAGCTGATCAGTACCAGTTCCCATGCCATCGCTTATGGAGCCGAGGATTGCAAGCGGACCAATAACAAAGAGTAAAGATGATGATAGAAAACCTTCAACAAATGTCCCTTGGCCATCTGCCTTAAACTTAACGCGTAGATAGTGTCCAAAACCTTCTAGCTTGCTTTCAAGATTTGCAGCGCTACCAATTACTCCGCCAATAAGGAGAGATGCCAGGATTGCTAAGAGCGGCCACCCTTGAGGAAGAGCATCAACATACCGAATTGAGGCAATCGGAACGAGCGCTGTTGCAGCGCCAAGGATTGTGATCAGACCAAGTACATCGGTAATCAGTGCTCGCATTCGTTCGGGTAAACGACCGCCGATAAGAACCCCGAGAGATGCTCCCCCAACGATGGTCATCACATTGATGAGAGTTCCAGATCCGGTAAACATCGTTCAAGGATACTTAATTTCCAGATTTATCGATAGGATCGCTAGATGTCGTGGCGCAAGCTCATTGCTCAACTTAAACCCCATCGAACTGTTCCAGTTGTTCCTTGGACTGCTCAAGGGCGATGGGATCTAGCTCCATTACGTGTGGCAATCCTCTTCTTTGGTCTTGCGATATTTGGTCTCGGTGATGGTTTGATCATTCAATCCGGCCTCGGCAATGCACCATGGTCGGTATTGGCACAAGGCATCTCACTCAAGAGTGGTTTATCAATTGGAACATCTACATTGATTATCGGTGCGCTCGTTCTATCGCTCTGGATTCCACTGCGAGAACGTCCCGGATTTGGAACGCTTTCGAATATTCTGATCATCTCTCTCTTTATCGAGATCGGCACCAATATCTTCCCGAAGCAGGAAGATCTCCTGCCAGGTCTTGCCTTCACCTTTGTTGGAATTGCCCTCGTGGGCATCGGTTCATCCCTCTACATCACCTGCGGTCTAGGGCCAGGGCCACGAGACGGCGCGATGACTGGGCTTCACCAGCGAACCGGGGTTCGTGTAGGTCGTGTCAGATTGGGCCTTGAAGTGGTTGTTTCGATCGCAGGCGCCCTCCTTGGAGGGACTCTGGGCCTTGGAACCCTGCTCTTTGCCCTCTTTATCGGCCAATCTGTGGCCATTTCATTTGGCATCCTTGCGCGTCTAACTGCAAAGTAACCTCTCTGGTCAGATATTTTGACCCCATCAAAGCCCTCCCCACCTTAGATCGGTCTGTGAGCCGTCATTTCACACGGGGTCGCAACCACCCCCGACAACAAAATGAGGAAGGTACAACAATGCTCGATAGTTACTTCAAAATAACTGAGCGCGGATCGACAGTAGCCCAAGAAGTTCGTGGCGGTATCGTCACATTCTTCACAATGGCATACATCGTGGCTCTCAATCCACTCATCATCGGCCTAGCTAAAGATGCAGATGGAAAATATATCGGTGGCGGAGACGCTCCAAACCTAGCTTTAGTTGCAGCAATGACTGCACTTATGGCAGGTGTTCTGACAATTCTTATGGGAGTTCTTGGTAACTACCCTCTCGCACTCGCAACTGGTCTCGGACTTAATACATTCGTTGCCGTCGGTATCGCATCTCAGATGACATGGGCAGATGCAATGGGTCTTGTGGTGATCGAAGGAATCATCATCACGATTCTCGTTCTCACAGGATTCCGTGGAGCAGTTTTCCGCGCCGTGCCTGGACAGCTCAAGATCGCTATCTCAGTTGGTATCGGTCTCTTCATCGCGTTGATCGGTCTCGTTGATGCTGGCTTCGTTCGTCGTACAGGAGCTGGTCCAGTACCAGTAACACTGGGCGATAACGGAAACCTCGTCGGCTGGCCGATCATTGTCTTTGGTTTCGGTCTCCTTCTCACCATCGCTTTGATGGTCAAGAAGATCAAGGGTGCAATCCTTATCGGAATCGTCGTAGCAACAGCTGCCGCGATCGCGATCGAATCTGCATTCAAGATCGGCCCATTATTTAATGGCGCTACAGGTGAAGTTAACCCAAAGGGCTGGAACCTTAACGTTCCTGCGATGCCTGCGGAAGTTGTCGCAACACCTGACTTCTCGCTCTTCGGAGATTTCAATCTCCTTGGAAGCTTTGATCGCGTTCCATTGATCACAGCAATCCTCTTTATCTTTACCTTGCTTCTCTCGGACTTCTTCGACACTGTCGGAACCGTTACAGCTATCGGTCACGAATCAGGTTTGATCGATGATGAAGGCAATGTTCCAAATAACAACCGCATCCTCTTCGTTGACTCACTTGGCGCAGTTGCAGGTGGAGCAGGAAGCATCTCATCAAATACCAGCTACATTGAATCTGCAGCCGGTGTTGGTGAAGGAGCGCGTACAGGTCTAGCCTCTGTTGTTACAGGAGTTCTCTTCCTGCTCACAACATTCTTGGCACCACTTGTTGCAGTCATTCCTTACGAGGCTGCAACACCAGCTCTTGTCATCGTAGGTTTCTTGATGATGACACAGATTAAGAATATCGATTGGGAAGATCTAGGAATTGCAATCCCTGCATTCCTTACAATCATCTTGATGCCATTTACCTACAATATCTCTGTAGGTATCGGAGTCGGATTTGTCACCCACGTGGTAATCCGCGCAATTCAGGGTCGTGGCAAGGAAGTACACCCACTTCTTTGGTTCGTCTCTGGTCTATTCATGATCTACTTCTTGCAGTCACCTATCAATATCTGGGTTGGCTAAGTAGTTTAAGAACAAGTAAAGCTGGGCGCTCACAGATTGTGGGCGCCCAGCTTTCTTTCTACCAAGATATTGGTTGAATGCCTTGCTCTGCAAGGATCTGATTTACACGCGAGAATGGCTTGGATCCAAAGAATCCGCGATATGCACTTAGTGGACTTGGATGTGCGCTCTTAATAACTTTTTCACTCTCGAAGTAATCGCTGAGCTGATGGGCATTTCCGCCCCAGAGGATTCCAATTGCACCATTTCTAGCAACGGCTGAGATGATCGTTTCAGTAATCTCTAACCAACCCGCACGTTGGTGGGCATGTGATTCTCCAGGTGTTGTCGTGAGCGTTCGGTTGATAAGGAGAACTCCCTGAGTAGACCAACGCTCGAGATTGCCATTACTCGGCAGGGGAACTGCGCAATCACTTTCTAGCTCCTTAAAGATGTTGACCAAAGATGCAGGTAGTGGTGCGACATCTGGTCGAACCGAAAAGGCAAAACCGTCGGCGTTATCAGGATTGGGATAGGGATCTTGACCAACGATTACAACCTTAACCTCGTTAAAAGGTATCGAGAGCGGAGCAAAGATTCGATCGATCGATGGAATGTACTCGGTGACAGAGATCTTATTGAAGGTTTCGAGGATGGAGTCACGTAGTGGATCGATCACCGGTGACCAAGATGGATGAATGGGCGAAAAAAGTAAATCGCTCACTGCGCTGCACGTGCAAAGTAACGTGAGCCATCGAAAGAGATAGATACACCAACTCCAAAAACGGCAGATACATGTTCGTCGGTCACCACGTGTTGAACAGGGCCACTGACTGCGATCGCTCCATCTTTGAGTAAGAGGGCATGGGTTGTGCCGACCGGAATCTCTTCGATGTGATGGGTGACAATAACTGTGGCAGGGGCAGAAGGGTCGCTAGAGAAATCCGAGAATCTACGTAAAAGATCCTCGCGACCTCCCACATCTAAGCCTGCAGTAGGTTCATCTAGAAGCAATAACTCTGGATCGGCCATCAGGGCGCGAGAGATCTGTACGCGCTTCCTCTCGCCTTCACTGAGTGTTCCATATGCGCGATCTGCAAGATCTCGCACGCCAAAAGTAGTTAGCAAGGCGACTGCGCGGGACTCATCCCATAAATCGTAATCTTCATTCCATCGTCCAAGGACGGCATATGCCGCCGTTACAACAACATCGCGTACCTTCTCTTCGTATGGAATATCTTCAGAGATTCCTACACCAGCTAATCCGATCCGTGTGCGCAGTTCAAAGAGATCAACCTTGCCCATCTCCTTGCCCAACACGAATATCTTTCCCGATGTCGGAAAGGCTCTCGTCGCCAAGAGATTAAGGAGAGTTGATTTTCCAGCGCCATTGGGACCAAGAATTACCCAACGTTCACCAGGTGAGATTGCAAAGGTGAGAGGACCAAGGATTGTTCGTGTGCCGCGACGAACGCTGGCATCTACAACGCGAAGAACTTCCTCATGACTCACGGGCTAAAAGATAGTCCTTTCTCTCATCGATTACCGCGAAATTCGGCGCGTTTACGCTGTGATTCACGATAATCTCACCTCATGGAAAAGATGAAGGCTCAGTACACAGGACTCATCCTCGTCTCTGGTGAGGATCGTCCCGGAATTACCGAAGCTCTCTTTGAGACCCTGGCCCCTTTCTCTCTTTCAATTATCGATATCGAGCAGGTGGTCATTCGCTCTCGACTCATTCTGACAATTTTGATCTCTCTAGATCCGGCCCATTCAGATGCAGTAGAGACCGATCTCAACGAAAAGGCAGAGTCTCTCGAACTCGACGTAGCGATGGTCTTCTCTGAACAAGAGGGTGCCAGCATTGCCGCAAAGACCGGACTTACGCACGTTGTTCTGCTTTCGCAAGATCTTAAGCCGGCGCCACTTGCCGCTATCGCATCTGCGATTGCAGATGTCGGTGGCAACATCGAGCGGATTCATCGCACAGCAAGTTTTCCCGTCACTGCCATTGAATGCGTGGTCAGCGGAGCCGATACTCAAGAGTTGAAGAGCGCTCTTACCCCGCTAGCCACTCAATACTCAGTTGATATCGCTGTCTCCCCCGGTGGCCTCATGAGGTGGGCGAAGAAGTTAGTTCTTATGGATGTTGACTCAACCCTCATCTCTCAAGAAGTTATTGAACTACTCGGCGCTAAAGCCGGCGTCGTCGAAGAGGTGAAGGCGATTACTGACAGAGCTATGGCTGGT
>JACCDV010451853.1_pt1 | contig 29877 bp, 35 predicted proteins | sample 7446131 | NCBI WGS metagenome assembly JACCDV01 (sample SAMN15323448, study PRJNA562643) | freshwater metagenome | isolation source: river surface water | place: USA:Blue River Watershed | collected 2017-08-17 | reverse complement strand
TTTGTATACCTAACCCCAACACCTGTAAATTTTTGTGACCCCACATAATATTCAAATGAACTCGTGGTTGGTGAGGAGAACATTGCCTGTAAATAGAATTGATTCTGATACGTAAACTCCTCGTTATAGTATAAAATGTATATTAACTCATTAACTTTTGGAACTTGATATATAAAATATGGTAATAATGGATTAAAAATAAAAGGGTCTCTTTCTGTCCAAATGTCCTTTTCTTCATTCCATGGAGGATCAGTGATACTAGATAATATATCTAAATAATTCTCGTCATACAATAATCTGGCCCTGACTCTACCTAACATCATAGGGTCTTGGTCATCTAATACTACACACTGATGAAGTAGAGATTTTTTCATTTATTTCTTGATTGGTACTCTTTCAAAACTTTATTATAAAGTTCTTCAACTTTATCTAAATGATATGTCAATTCAATTATATTTGTTTTAACATAATCAAACTCAGAACTTAATTTATCCATATATCCAACTAATGTCAAGTTAGATTCTTCTTTTAAATTATGTTGTGACTCTATTATTTTTTTTATATCTTCTTTAATCATACTAAAATATTGTTCCAATTACTCTTATTGGTAGTTTAGGGTCAATAATTCCTTGTATTTGTCTATTATCATTTTCATCTTCCGAACCCTGTATTAATTGCTTGACAAAACTAACCATTTGATTTGGGGTTCCATCAGGTAATGGTCCTGTCGGTAAACCTATTTTTTGTAAATTTTCAATAACATTAATTGTTGCCCTCTCAACTGAATACCCCGGTAATAAATCAGATAACGCTAGTAATGGTAATGGTATTTGAGACCCAGGAATAGAAGTACTATTTATCATATTTAATAACAACATTATCTCATCCATTAAAGATTTGCATTTTTTAAAGTCTTTGAATAGTTGTATCACAACATATGCAATCTGCATATATTTCAATATTTTAGATGTCTTTTTTAATCCTTTACTTTTTAAAATGTCTTGAACTATTGAGGTAACCAGAATAAAAATATCTTTCTTTAAGATATCAAATAAAGTTTCTAAAAAAACTTCGTTAACCTGTGAAGTTACCTCGATGACAAACCTTGTAAATTTTTTAACAAAATCTACACTATCACTAACTAAATTATTAACCCCTTGATTTAAGGGATTATTATCAATTTGAGATGTTACCGTATTTTTTGCCCCTTTTTCAATAACCTGTAATAAAACAAAAATTGGTAATAATACTTTCGGTGATAGTATTGAGGATACTAATGCTATCGGTATTTTTTTAATTATATTCTTATCGATTGATAATTTAACAGATACGCTATTGGGTATTAACAACTTCCACTCAGGATTTTCTGAGATACTATCTAATATTTTTTCAATTTCAGACACGGATTGTTCAATTGTTTGAAGGTCTGAGATATTTCTAAAATTTATTAATTCATCTATAATTTGGTCTGTATTTACAGGTAACTTAACATTATCACAATCCTCAAACTCAACAATTCCCATTTGGAGATTACTAATAGTTTGGTCAATAAATCTCAAATCCACCTCAGTAAATTCAAAAAAACTTTGGTCGACTCCATCTAATTCTCCTATTTTAGAAATACCGCTAACATCAATCTCACTTCTATCATCAAAACATAAACCTAATATCCTTTGTAGGAGCAATACAAACTTATTTTGTGTTTGTAAATCACCAAACCCTACATTAGCTTTAATGCTAACCGCGCCATTAATTAAATTAACTAACTGAGAAGTTAAATCTACTTTATCGACTATTCTTATTGTTGAATAATAATCCGTTAAAAACTGCCCGACTTTATTTAATTTAAAACCTTCAGGATTATTTGGGCTATTTTCTCTGTCTAATATAGTGACTTTAAAAAAGTCACCAGTGACACCAAACTCATTTGTTTTTGTATATTCAATATCAAATAATCTTTGTTGTGATACTCCATTGTATGTTTTTCCATATGAAGAACTAAATGGGACATTTTCCTGAAGTATTCTCTCATATAGCATCTTGTTTACTGGAAATGGGACATTACCCCCAAATGGTTCGAATTCATCACTACCTGAAGGATTTTCTTTTTCATAAAAAATCTTACCAATCGGAGTTTCCGGACTATTAAATAAATTATTATTTATATCAATGGACTTAACGGGAATATATAGTGAAGTTTGTGGATAAGTTTGTTCTTGTGAACACCCTAACACCGATATTGTTTGTTTTGAAATAATCTCTTTTACCTTTGGTTCCATCTTTACCGCGGCCTCTAAAATTCTTTTTTTTATAAATTTAAAAGTTTCAGGTCCAGATCCTTTGGCGGTTAATAGAAAATCTAAAAGTCTGTCTGTTGACGTTGGGACATTTCTTAAATAGGATTTTTTTTGTTCTGTTATTTTATTTAACTGAGAACTAAATTGATTTCCGACTTCGGATAAAGAATTACCAGCATTTTTTATTGCATTTTTTTCTGCGTCAGAAACCTCTTTATACGTTATTAACGCATTTAATCTTGCTTGAATATCGTTTTTTGTCTGTTGTAAATCTAACGACATAACAATTATAATTTATATGTTGCCCCATCTTTAGAAATATCTTTTTCAATTAAAGTTTGAATCATATCATCATCTAAATCGCTCATTGAAAATGACTCCTCGCTATTCATAGATTTTTCCCAAATACTAGATTGTAATTTGGCCAATGAAAGTTTTTTTTCAACACATTCATTTATTATTTTTTGTTGTTTTTCAATAACAGGCCCAATCAAAGTCATATCCTCAGGATCTTTCATCATTGTTATCATTTTATTTTGAATCCTGATTGCAGTATTTCTTTGTTCAACTAATTCATTATAAATTTCCTGTAAGAAAGATAAAATACTTTCTTTAGTAAAATTAATTTCTTTTTTTTGTGGTTTAGGCATACAAATAAATACTTTCTATTCGTTTTTTAATTTATTGTTAGTTCCAACATAAAGTTTTTTAAATTTTTTAATAGATGTCCTAATTTCTTTAGTACTTAAATTAGTCATTTCTCTTAACGAGAGTAAAATTATATTTTTATTAAACTTATTATTATCGGTTCCTGAAAATATTGACTCATAATTATCAAATAAATCAACCAGAGCATATCCAAGTTTTTTTTCATTCTCGGTTAACTCCTCACTATCTATATATTTTTTCAACTCTTTGGTATATGTTATGATGATGACATCACTACTCGTAATGTCATCATCAATAGTATACGACATATCAACCCTTTCTTCCAAGGATGATGATATGTCTTCATATGATACTTTTCTATTAGTTTCTTTTTGGTCTTTAATTATTTGCCCCATTAAGTAATTTTTACAAATAGTACCAAAATACGAATATGCCTTCTTATTTTTTGATGGTTTGAATTTATCAACTTTAGTCATCAAAAAAGAATGTGTGTCAATATGAATCTCATCAAAATTCATATCTTTCCTATATAATTTATACCTTCGTATTATTGAAGATATCATTTTATCCAAAGGTGCTCTAAGAAACTCATTATAAATTCGGTTCTTTTCCTCCATGTTTTGAGCTAAAAGAAAATTACGAACTGCGGTTTCTTCTTTAGTGTCGAAATAGTTTTCTTTTTGAGACTTCCTACCTCTTTTTTTAATTAGAACATCCTCTGTTTGTCCAGAGAAAGAATTAATCATTAAGTTGTTTGTGGTTCATATTTTATGGATCTATCTGTCGAAAAAAAATGTTCTTTTTTTGCGGTGTTGATCCAAAATTTAACTTCGTCTTCCAACATTTTATCTGTTCCATTTTTGTAGTTCCAAAATATAGATCCCTCTCTTAAATTCATATGCTTATATCCGATCTTAGGTATTGTCATGATAGAAACTGAATTATAGGTCATCCTCAATAAAAATTCATAAATGAACGTTAATTTCATTGATGGTTTAAACCCTCCAAAATCCTCAATCGCACTTTTTTTGAAAGCGGCTCCGGCACTCTGAAAGTTTTGATATTCCAATAATACATCATTAGTCAAATATCCAATTTCTTGTGTGAAGTTTGCCGCAAATGTGGCTTCATTAGTAAATCCTGCAAATACCGATTTATCATCAATATCTACTACAACAGGTAAAAATCCTTTAACTTCTGGATAATAATTTGAATACTTTTTAACATTACTAAACCAAATAGGAGAGTATTCATCGTCGAATTCAAAAAATGAAACCCATTCCCCTGTTGATTTTGTGACTCCCAAATTTACTTGGGCAGAATAATTAGCCTCACCAATAAATTCATATTTATTTACTGTAAGTCCAGAAAAATCATATCCATCCAAAAAAGATTTCAAACTATCTTCTTGGGTATGAACAATTACAAGTTCTTTCGGTTTTACGGTATTTGAGATTATTGATTGTATTGCTCTGCCAAAAAATACATCAAAGTCTTTAGCCAAAGACGATTTAAGGGGCAATATTACTGATAATGATAATGTATTTTCCATTTTATTCTTCTGTTTTTGATAGTTGATTTTCAAACGATTCTATTCTGACATCTATATATCCCTGAAATAATTTAACTGTATTTAATTCAAAGTCTTCTCTGTTTTTAAACATTTCCGCAGTTTTATTCATACCATCAAATAATTCTCCAGAAATATTATCCTCAAGCCAATTCTGAATGTAATCCGCAATAAAATCAGGTAATAGTATTTTTTCTCTAACCCAAAGTCCATTGTCTTCATTCATCCAATCTGGAGGAATGTCTGGTATAGGAGCCAAAACCGGAACACCACATGCCATAGATTCTATTGGGAATGTTCCAAAAGAACTTTTATCGTCTATCCATACACTAAGGCAACATTCTTTAAGTGAATTGGCAAATTCTTTTTCACTTAAACCAACCATATCCTTAAAATTAAACCACCTATATTGAGGAAACTTTAAATAAAATGTTTTAATTAAATTAATAGTTTCTGATTGGTCTCTAGAATGTACAGCAATTACCGGCATTGGTGGAAGATCTCTTTTATTAAAGTGATCTGAAATAACAGGAGAAAGTACATCATAACTAACACCCCTCATTACTGATTCAAGATATTCTTTTTGTTTATTACTTGTAGTGATGCACTTATATACCCCCAAACTGCTCCATGATTGACCAGGTTGCAATGTGTCCACAACATATGAATATGATTGAGATAATACTATTTTTCCACAGGGAAGATTTTTAATTTGTTCAAACATATACCCAAACACTTCAGGTATTACAATGAAATCTTCCGGGGAAATCTCAAGATTTTGATTTTCAATTGATTTATGTGGTATTTCAGTCATGTACTCTTCTCCGAGCCATTTATCAACACCAAAGTAATCATTCTTTTCATGTAGAATAATAGAATTAAATCCATTTTTCTTTAAGGATAATGCTATAGAGTATATGTGTCTAACAGAAGCTTTTGCATTCCCTTTAGTATCTTGAACCAAGAAGTATATTCTATTTTTTTTAGATTTCATGTTATCTATCGATAACAACACTTTTTCTTTTAAAGATAATTCCATGTTAATAGTAATTAATTAGTTTTTTATTTAATAGAGAGTTGAACGCCAGTTTAAACGGAATAGATACTCCATTAGTTGACCTTATTCCTAAAGATTCATCGATTTCACTATCTTCACTTAGAATAACATCTAAAAACATCTTAACTAATTCAAACTTAATTAAATTAACCTTAGTTTCTGTTTCTCCTGAGGTTGACTCATCTTCAGATATTACATCTTCTAGTTGAAGATATTTTTCAACCGCGTCAAGGTCTATAAAGTAAGATTCACCCAATACTTTTTCCATATATTTCAATTATTTTATTTTTTAAATCCTTTAAAGAACTTATACTATACAAAGAATTTATTTCCAAATTATATGGAGTTTCATACTTTATAACATATTTAGTCTCAGGATTATTTAATAATAGTTGAGGGTTAGCAGTAAGTAAAATGTCTATTGAATTCCACATGTTATTTATTGTAGTTTCTGAGTAAAATTTTACAGATTCGACCAAGCATCCAAATTTAGATAAAAAAAATAAAGACGCTGGTTTAGATTTTCCAATTTCATTAGAAACGATTATTATATCATGAGAATCTCTCATTTCAAGATAGAACTCATTAAACAAATTCATTGAGTTTATTTCAACAGAAGGAGAATGTCCAAATATTTCCATCGTATGTTCGTTATATATGAAATCATACAATTCATCTTTATTTTGAAATGATAGATGTTCCATAATATCAAGAGAGGTTAAATCAGATTTAACCTCGTACTTGAACTCACTATCTTCTTTAAATGGATTATCAATATACCATTTCTCATACTCCTGTTGTATTTTTTTCAACGTATCTCTAAGAACACCGTTAATTTCAATACCTATTTTCATTCTTCATACTTTTTTAATATTTCAGTAATCAACGGATTTCTAACAACATCTACCGAATTAAACTCATGAATTCCTATATCATTTAACCCTTTAAATTTTTGAATCGCGTCATATAATCCGGACATTCTCTTGTCTTTATACCTATCAGTTTGTTCCAAATCACCAGAAATAAAAAATCTTGAGTTGAATCCGATTCTGGTCATCAATAATTTCATTTGATTCGGTGTTGAATTTTGAGCTTCTTCGAATATCAGAATAGAATTATCTATGTTCATTCCTCTCATATACGCCAAAGCAAAAACTTCAATCGCCTCAATTTCTTTTAATTTTTCTCTATTTTCTTTCCCAATTATTTTATTTAACAAATAATATGACGGAAAAATATAAGGGTCTAATTTCTCTTCAACATCACCAGGTAAACTCCCTAGTTTTTCTTCTGCCTCAACCGCCGGTCTAACTATGATTATTTTTTCATATGGAGTTGTTGGGTCTGATAACAGATCTATCGCACATTTCATTGCGATATAACTTTTACCAACACCTGCAGGACCTGAACAAATTGTTATTTGATTTTCACATAGGGTATTATAATATACCATCTGACTTTCCGATAAAAATTTTTGTTTTGTTTTTTTCTTAATGATATTACAGATTATATCTTTTTTTGTTTTCAAAACTTTTGACTCATCATTCACTAAACTAACAGAAGACCTTCTCGCTTTACCCATATTATTTTTTTTATTTTATTGCCTCAATATTCAAACTCATTAATTGTCCATTCTCTTTATCCATATGAGGATAATACGATTGGCTATAATCATCAATATTTGAATGATCGGTACTTCTCCAATCATAAAGATTTACTGACGAAAATCCAACATCTATTAATTCTTTTTTTAATAATTTAAAATCAAAAGTACAATAATGAAAATTTTCATCATAATTCTGTCCACCGTATAACATACCCATTATTAAATTTAAATCTTTAGTTTTTAGATATAACATAACAATAGACTCAAAGTCTGGAACTGCAATTCTTAAAATTCCATTTGGTTTTAGAATTTCAAACCATCTACGTAAAACATCTTTATATTCCCATCTTCCAAAATGTTCTAATACATGAGAAACATAAATAACATCCACACTATTATTAGAAATTTTATTAAGTGTCTTTACGTCATCTACGATATCAACCCCATCCATGTCTCTAATGTCGATATTCAAATACCCATCAATATGTTTTGATGCCGAACCTAAATGTAATTTCATATAATTTTTTTTGCAACGTTTGTCCACCCATTAAATAAAACGTTATTAGTCACTTTATAATTCTTTTGAATTAGAAATTTCTCAACCGCACCATTATTAATGTGTAAATTTTCATAATATATCTCAGATATATTATATTTTTCAAAATCTATTGAATAAATTAATTTGTCATCAATTCCTTCAGCATCGATAAATAAAACGTCAATATTCGACATTTGATATTTTTCAAATAATTTATTCAATGTCATACATTTTTTATTTACGACTTGAAAATTATGTTGATTGTGTTTTCGTAAATGGTTTGGAATGATTGAGGACACTCTTGTTTGGTCGGTAAAATAAAATGAATCACTGTCGACATCGTCATAATGTATTAATATATTTTCAATTTTGAAATCATAATTTTTATACCTATTCGAGATATCATCATTAAATTGTTCTTGAGGTTCAACCAATACTAAATTTTTAATGTCTTTTGGGTCTAACTTAACCACCATTTCATATAAATCATCATCTGCATCATGTGTTCCTACTTGTACTATGTTCATAATTTTTATTTTTTTTTATTTATTTTTTTGATATTATGTTAAATTCCTGTTCCCTATTATCGTTTTTATAAATTTCATTCATATTCTCACATTCAATAGAAGTATTTAAAAACATACTAAATGAAGATAAATTAGAGGTTGCCCTAATTAAAAATCCGCACTTACTTAAAGCGTAGGATTCAATTAGACATTCCAACCCTTTGAGATACCCATCTTCACTATTGTTTGTGTGGAGAGCGTATATACCAAACCCACGTTTTTTTTCATTGTCAATGATTAAATCTCCATATAATTCTTTGTACCTTGCATACGTTTGAGAACAATCTGTTGCCAAATATATTTTAGAATACGTTTCTAATTTTTTATTAATATGTTTAAAATAAAATTCATCACTTACTGGATATGACATGGGTTCACCAAAAGAAGATGCAAGATATTTGTCGGTTTTTCTAATGTGCACCCCTAATATATTTTCATCTATATTTAAAGTTGCTTCATCAATTAATTTTTTAGTCTCATCGTTTAGCGTGATATAATTTTTATATAAAAAACTAAAAGTTTCTCTAACGTTTAATCCATCAATATTGGTAATTGGTATATAATCTCCGTATACAATATTTTTTTCAGTAGGGTCAAAATCTTTATCTATTTGATTAAAATAGTATTCCCAAACATTTTCACCATATCTACTATCGTAGTATAAGTTGTTATTCTTATTCCAATTAACAAATATCTTTTGTTTTGTATCAATTGCCAATTTTAGATGTCTTAGTGTTGTTGTTAGTTCTGAAAAAAAACCAGATCTTCTAGACTGAGAAGTTATCATTTTTTAATAATTTTATTATATTATAATATACTCTATCATATGTTAAATAATCTTTATAAATTCTTCTTAAATTTTTTACCTTGGCATCATAATCCGTATTCAAAATTATATTTTTAATATCTTTAAAATTATCAGGATGTACTATTATAATAGATTCATTCCAATCTATCTCATTTTCCCACGGTAACCAAGTCTCGTCTGTAATATACACAGGAACTGAATCCATTTGAATGGACTCATATAATCTGAAACTTGTTTTACCATACCCTCTAGGACACAAAGTAAATTTTGTTCTACTTATAACTTCAATAAAAAGTTCCAATTCAATATCTTTTATTCCAATAGACCATGATTTGAGATAGACTAGAAAATCAGGATCATTATTAAAATGTTCGGCAATTTTAAGCCTAACCGGATGTGTGTTAGATCCAACAAATGAAAATAAAATATCTTTTTCTCTTTCCTTGGTGATTATTGGTGAACAAATTAAAGGAATTGGAATTACATTTTTTCCTACTTTATTTCCTCCCATAGAAAATACTATAGTATTCTCAGGGATATTTTCATAATAGCAATCTGCATGTTGTGATATCATAAAATATTTATCGTTTGGATCCAAGGTGTCTAAATAGGATTGTATATCCACACTTACATCACTAAATGTTTTATTAACATAACAATTGGTCCAAAAAATAGGAAGATATTTATACCCATTAATTTCAAGATTAGGGTTATCTTCCATAAATTTTTTAAAGAAAAACTCTTCAAAATAATCCCCAGTATGATATTTTGGATATGGTTTTACAATTAATTTAGGTCTTAAATATTCAGGATATTTAATCATTTTTTAATCTTTTAATTATATTTTTATACACTCCACCATAAGTAAAATATTCATCATATAATTTACTAATATTAGTAATCTTTTTTTTGTGGTCGGTATCAATAATAATGTCTTTAATATTACCAATATTATTCTGATTTACAGAAATAATAATATCATCCCAATTTATTTCATTTTTCCATGGAAGCCATTCATAATCAGTAACATAAATAGGCACTGATTTTAATTGCATTGCCTCATATAATCTGAAACTTGATTTACCATACCCTCTTGGACATAGAGAAAACTTACTCCTTGCGGTTATGTCTATAAAATTATTTAATTCTGTATCGCTCACCTCTATTGACCAATTTTTAATCGAGAAATGAAAATCAGAATCGGAATTATATTTTCTATAAATCTGATTTCTTATTGGATGTGTGGTTGACCCAATAAAAGAAACTAAAATATTTTTTTTTGTTTTTTCATATTTTATTGGAGAACATATTAATGGAATTGGTATTATATTTTCCCCAACTTTATTACCACCCATTGAGAACATCAAGGTATTTTCAGGAACTCTTTCATAACAACAATCGTCATGTTGCGAAACCATAAAATACTTACCGTTTGGGTCTAATGAATTCAAATACGACTGTATGTCGTATCTTTCTCCATAAAAAACTTGATTGACATAACAATTAGTCCAAAAAATAGGGAGGTACTTATATCCATTAATTTCAAGATTCGGATTCTCTTCTACGAATTTTTTAAAAAAAAATTCTTCAAAATAATCTCCTTCATGATATTTTGGATATGGAGGTATTAACGATTTTGGTCTAAGAATTTCTGTATTGTCTGACATGTTCGAGTAATCTTGTTTTATTTTCAACACCAGCACACCAGCAAGCATGAAAAACAAGAGCATCTTGTGGTATGTCAAATAATTGATTTCCCCATATTCTAGGACCAATTATGGTTGCGGATGACATTATTTTATCATCAAAGACAGTATATTTTAATCCGCTACCCTTAATTAAAAAATTTAACGCAACCTGGTCATCGTGGTATAAATGACAATTATCTATAACTAATTTTAATAAGTCCTTAACAGGTTTTTTATTTTTCATTATAAAAAATCCTGTATTTAGTCCACCAAATCCTTCTTGAAAGACCATATCATACTCAATATATTGGTCTAAATATTCTTTTACTGGAGATAAAAAAATAATGTCCACATCTGAAAATAAGACAATCTCGTCTTCATTAAGATGTTCTAATGATTCGAGGAGAAATTCTATTTTATTTTTGGTTGTCTCATTAAATCCAGGATTAAAATAACTCCCCTCTGAACAAACTTGATTTCCACATTTTTCAAAAATTTCGAAATTATCTTTAATTGATGGTATAAAATAATTTTTATACAAATCAAAATGACTATCAGTATAATATGTTACTAATTTCATGTTTGTGATTATTAAGTGTATCTATAAATCCAATAGGAGATAAAATGGATTCCCAAAAAGATATAATATTTTTTTGTAATTCTGTATAGTCCGATATATTATTCCAATAATTAATCACTAACTCCTGTATATTACTGATTTCTTTTATTGGTATTTTTAGTATATGATTACCATAATCAATGAAATCCTCAAATGGTAAATCAATATCAGTATCAATTACGATAGGTATTTTACCCAAACACATTGTTTCATAAAATCGATATGAAAAATTACCCGCACCTCTAACACACACAACAAAATCAGAATTTAATGTATTTTCGATATATTGTTTCCTAACTGTACCACCCCAAACATTACCTCCCCAAAAAGAATTACGAATTAAAAAATTTGTTTTTATGTTCTTACTATTATTTAATTCGGAAATAACTTGACTCCTTAATCCATGGGTTAACGCCCCACAAAATCCTACAGTTGGAGTTTCATTATAATCTCTGAAAAAATACTCCCTCTCTAATTTTAGGTCATTACAAAATGCCGGTACAGACAAATAATTTTTAGGTTTAGTTGATTTATACAATGAAGTTCTAAAAATTATTGAGTTTTTAAAATTAAAAATTTCATCGCTGTCGTCATTAAAAAATAATAATATTTTTTTATTTTTTTCGATGGAAAGATTAACTAAATCGGATATTTCAGAATTTTTATTTATTTTATCGGTATAAATTATGAAATCACAGTTATCAATATTAGTGTAGTCTATAATATCTAAAAAATCAGACGCTTTTAAATCTCTGAATGTATTATTACGTTTAATAATACTATCATCTACTTTACCAAGATAAAGTATATGTTCCTCTACAACTGATTGTAGATTTGCTGATTTTGAATATATTTTTAACTTATTTTCCACTTTTTTTACAAAAACACTGGTACATAATTTCGCTAGATTCATTTAGTTCACTGGTATCGTTTGAATCTGCACTATTATTAATACAAGTTAATGAATATTTTTTAACTAACATATCTTTAATAATTTCCCAATACTTTTGCAGGTGACATTCAACTAGTATGTAATCTACTTTATCTATAATGTTTTCTAAACTATCAAGAACAAAATGTTCAGCGCCTTCAACATCAATTTTAATCAATTTAATATTGTTTTCATCTTTAAGTAAAGTATCTAACCTAATTGATGAAACCATACCTTTCTTTGAATGTTCTTTATAATGAACATCATGTCCCATGATATTATTTAAATGATTGTCATCTGCCTCATAATAAGCAATCTCACCATCTATATTCGATATTGCAGAATTAATTAATACGATGTTTTTATGAGATGAAAACTTATCGGTTAATGTTTTAAATGTTCTATTAGAAAGTTCAATAGAATATATCTTACCCGTTCCTTTTAATAAGTCTTGAAACAAATATGTATACGTTCCTGTATGTGCTCCCACATCAACAACAACATCACCCTCTTTAATTAAAGAAGAAATTAGTGAAAAATTTTTAACGTCATGATGGTCCATAATTATACTCCGAAATTATTTGATTTATGTCTATTGTAAACGTTAAGGTCATACATATAGTTTATTTGATTTTGTCTATGAACATTATCTGACCCACCAAATCCCCAATCAGGGTGTTCGTGCTTGATAATTACTTGAGGAATATACGTTTGTCTATCAAGTAGATATCCAACCTCCATAAATTCATTATCAGACCAACAAGACTTATATTCGGGGTGATAAATATATCCGAATCTATCATAATATTTTTTACCTAAAATACATAAAGTATTTAATTTGCTCTGCTGATATCCGTCATTAAAAAATAATATCCCATCAGTATCGGAATATCTTTTTTCCATTTGTGATAAAATAATGTCATCATAACCTTGGGTTACCGGTATCATGTCGTCTGAAGCCAATAAAACAACATCCCAATCAGAAAAATTTTCTAAGTCTCGATTAACCGCATGTATTTTGGAAACTGATTTACCAATAACATATGTTAAATTATGATAATTAGACAACAACTCTAAACTCGTACTATTATTCATAGTATCATCATCTTCATCTATTGTAATTAGAAATTTAACTTCTCGTTCATTAGATAATAATTTATAATATTTGTCTAATGTATTAAAAAATTTAAAATTTCTTCCTCTTGTTGGGAATTTAATTAGTAAATTCATTATAGGTAATTTATATAAACTTTTTTTATTTGTTTAGCGACATTTTCAGAATTGAATTTTTCAATATCTTCTGGAGGGTCATGTTTGGTCTTACTTAATATTTGACCTGAATCACTAACCTTATAAATCCAACTTGGTTTACCACACATCCATCCTTCAATTGTGGTTCTCCCTAACTGAATTCCTGCAGTCTCCTTACACCTGTTTACATACTGGTCAACTGACCACGTAGGCTTATGATATACAATTGTATCTTTATTTTGATTATAAAAATCTGAAGATAAGAAATTATTTTTATCTTCTCCAACGAGCCACAACTTCATTCCAGACTCAACACAATATTTAGTTAAGTCCACAATTGTTTCATTCCTAAGATAATCTAATGTTCCAACAAATAAGACTGCGTTTTCTTCCTTAATGTTTGTTTTTTTGAACTTTTGTGAATCTACAGGATTATAAATTACATCTACATCAGATTCATCAATTCCAAACTCGCCAACTATATATTCTTTTATCTCAGGCCTAATTGCGATGTATTTTTTAATTGATTCGTGTGTTATTGGATTTTCTAAAGAAATTATTTCAGAATGAATTGAATATACTTTAGGTATTTCAGGATATAATTGTACTATTCTTTCCGCAACCGGCTTATGTTGAATATGTATGATATCATAATCAACTTCAGATATTTTATATATTTTATTTTTTTCTGAAGGTACAAATCCTTCTTGGGTATTGAATCCCCACATTCCATCCCCTAATTTAAATCCTGGAGGTGTTTCATGTGGAAACACTTTAATGCCCTGACTTTTTGCCATGTCAGTTAATGGACCTCCAATGTTAGAGACCACAGTAACATCACAATTATTTTTTATTAGATTTTTTGCCAACTCATACACATAAAGTTCAGACCCCGTAAAATTGCTAAAATATAGGCAACTAATTAATACTTTAATTTTTCGATTAGGGTCGAATGGCAGTTTTTTAGGTAAAACATCTGAGAACATTGTTGAGAACTGAACTCTATTTTTTTCCCATTGTTCGTTTGTCATTCCGATTGACTTATGTGTCAATCTTATATTGGTGATAACTCCAACCTTAACTCCTGACAAATGATTTTTAAAACAAAATGGTAAATCGTAAAAATGAAATCCTTCAAATGACTCGTCGAAATTATGTTGTAATTTAGATTTACTGACCGCAAAAAATAACCCATCCACTATTATTGTTTCAAAAACATTATTATCAAAAGATTCGGAATATTTGGATTCCCACTTTTTACCGTCATGTTCATGATTTACAATACCGACCATTTTCTTTCTATCTTCCCACCACATACCACTCTTAGCTAAGGATGTGGTTCCGGCAACTCCGATAATACCAAAATCAGTTTTTTCAAAATGTTTTAATAATTTTAAATACCAATTATTGGTTTCAAAATAAATGTCATCGTGGCAAAAAACTACAATATCTGTTTCAGATTCTGACAGTACCTCATTATATACTTGAGATAATGATTTTTCACCATTATTAACTTTTTCAATGACGTTAAGTTTTTTAAACCCTGAGCTTTTGATTAAATAATCTTTAAACTCAGGGTTTGTTTTTCTTGTTGAATATGCGATTGTTATCATAACTTTTTTAAAAAATTCCAGTACTACCAAATCCGTTATTACCCCTTTCGGTCTCACTAGTTGTGTTTATTTCCACAACCTTAACAAATTTACCATTTATTACAGGACACAAAACTCCTTGCGCGATTTTCATTCCTTTAGAAATATCCACATCATATGCGTTTGTGTTATGTACAATCACTTTAATTTCACCTGTATATCCATGGTCTACAGTACCAGGGGTATTAAGAACGGTAATTCCTTGGTTTAATGCGAGCCCGCTCTTTGGTCTAACTTGAAGTTCAAGACCTTCATCAAATTCAATTACAAGTCCTGTTGAAACTGCATATCTACCAAAAGATGGGATTTTAACATCTTCCACAGAATACAAATCAAATCCAGAATCTCCGTGGTAATTATACTTTGGCAATACTGCGGAATCATTAATTTTCTTAACTCTTAATTCTTTCATTTTACTAATAGTTAACATTTCATCATTTAACTTATCTTGAGATTCTCCTAAGATATCGTCTGAACTTACGTTGTTCAAATCGATATCATATTCTTTAAGAACCTTTTCATACTGTTTCATTAACTGATCCAAAAACTGATTATTGTCTGACATTATTTAAGATTTACAAGTTTTTTAACTACTTCGTACAAAACTACAACATCTTTTGTACAATATTCATTAATTTTATTATAGTCTTTTTTATTCCAAAAGGTATCATGTACCCTTGACCCATCCATATCATCTGACTTTGATGACTCAACACCCAAAACACCACACATCAAGTCCAACGTAGAAATTGATGCATATTGCCCATATTGCCAAACATCTCTAGTATCTATCGCCTTTACTTCCCACGGCTTAGTATCGTATGATGGTAATATTTTGGGAGGCATAAGACCATTTATAACCATCCTTTTTGCTAAAACAGGAATATCAAAATTTTTAACATTATGACCACACAGCCAATACCCCATTTCTCCTGACTTAATTAAAGTCTTCCTAAGTCCCTCTAACAATTTTTTTTCATCAGTATCCGAAAAAACTGAAGTTTTAAAATTACCGCTACCATCAACAACTCCAACACAAACAGTAACTATTTTAGAGAATTCAGGAACCAACGCGCTTCTAGATATGAATAACTCTGACACATCCATGTTAACGTCTTCGGGAAACCTTTTCTTAAACCAAGTTTCGTAGTGAGAAAATAGATCAGCCAGTTTAGGATTATTATTTCTCAAACTATCATAATCTTTTTCACATCCAACAGTTTCGATATCTATGAATAATATTTTTTCAATCGGTAAATTAATCATCTTATTTATTTTACAATACTAGAATAAAATTCTTTTCTGTGTTTACTAACAACATTTAAATCAAATTTATCCTTAACTGTTTCATACAATCTTTCTCCCATGTCTTTAATCATGGTAGGATTTTTAAGTAATTTTTCCATGTATTTTGCCCAGTCAGAATGGTTTCTATTTTCATCGACCAACAAAGCGTTTCCGTCTACAAAGTTACCATTTGATAGACAATTTTTCAAATCTATTGTATATGGACCTAAATTTGAAGCAATAATTGCCTTTTTGTAAAATCCCGCCTCAATTACTTTAAGTTGAGATTTCATACGATTAAACATGTGATTTTTAATCGGAGCCAAAGATACATCAAACCTTGAATAATTTTTGGCGTAAGATGTTACAGGTTTAGTCCAAGCCCTGATATACGGTTCATTTTGCTCATTGGCGTACGGGTCTTGAGTAAATGTCCACAAATATTTCTTATATTCAGGAGAAATTGTTGTGTATCCTTCAGTAAAAATTTCTTCGTACTTAACCCAAACAGTTTCTTCAGGTTTAATATTTCTTCTCTTCTGTTCACCTGTCTCAGGGTTTATCTCTGTTACGGTACCTCTCGTATCGAACCCACAAACAACAAACTGCATTTTATCTTTATATGATGACATTTTGGAACATCCTTGTCTAATAAGATCTAAATCATACAAATGTGAAGACCCTCCAAGCCAACCAAATCTAACTCTATCCGATTCGGTATTTGGTTCATTAAATTGAGGTTCTTTTGGATTTATGGCGTTTGGAAAAATGACCACATTTTTATTCAACTTAGAAATTTCATCCGCAAAAATCGTGGTCGTTGTTGTTACATACTGAGATGCGATTAAATTGGCGACAATTTTTTCATTTATCTTATGGACCCTAATAATATCGTGAATCGGATGTTCTTTTCCTGGCATCCAATAATCATCAATATCACAAACAGTGACAATACCCTCAGAATTTAGTTTTTTAATTAAATCCAAAGCAATATCAAAATCTGGACCAATACTCCTGTGATACGCAACTATTTGGTATTGCTTAAAATATTCTAAATCATTAACAGGTGGTTCATATACGATGTCTACATGAAAATCATCAGGATACAAATTCTGAAGAAAAATGTGGGGGTCTAATGACCTGAACTTACCAACTCCTGTACGGTCTGATGGTATAACTAAAATTTTAATTTTTGACATAAAAAAAGTATTCAGTCAAAAATATAGTAATTTTAATCTTATAAAAAAGAGGGTTACTGAGTTTTTTTAATTTTTGTTACCTTTCCCTCAAAAATATGTTTTCCAACCTTAAACGAGAAAAACTCATTAGATTTTTCAGAAGATTCGGAAATGACACCGTTTTCTCTTAAAACATCCTCAACAGATTCTTTTATCATTTTCCTGATTATATTATAATCAATTTGAGATGACGTTGAGTGTGTTTCCTTCGATTGTGCTGAACTTGGAACATAATTATTTGACCTTTCTTTCATTAATTTTGATGCCTTTTCAATAACATCGTCAGATAAAGTTGCTTGGTGTTGTTGAGGTTGAACTATTGGATGTTCTATCATTAACTGTTTTATTTCATCAGGTAATCTGGAGTTTTTAATTGCATCTACTGTTGGTGTTTTTTGTACCGTTTGTTTTCTTTCCTGATTAACAATAGTTTGTTCCATGATTTCATTAGGTATATTATACCTTGCAGGAAGTGAGGTAAAATTTTCAACACTAGGATTATTGATTTGTGCCGCTTGATTATTTCTACCTATACCATCTGTCTTATCCATAATTGCCTTAGAAAGCATTAATTTTTGCATTAATTGGTCCATATCTTAAAATTTACTATTAATTATAACTCTATTCATACTTTTGTCACCATTTGGATTGTAATTTGGTCTAGGTGTTTCAAAATTTTCATCTGATGGTTTTATAGATAAAATTTTGTCTAACCTAAAAAATCTCCACCCCGGTATAGGTTTTTTACCTAAATAATACCTATGAGACGCACCCTCATCTTCCCAAGCCCTAACTACTAAGTTGTTTCTTTTACTATAACCCAACGCAACAGGTTCCAATAACCTGAGACCTTTACCTCCAGGTTCATCCCCATCATAGTATATGATACATTTTTTTTTATTTTTAATATAATTTGTAATATCCTCAATAGATGCGATTTCACAAATTATACTTTTTAAAGTTTCTTGTAATTTCATCCTAATTCAAAATTTGGATATGGTCTAGCCGCGTTAAATTTATTTATTTTAATATCGTCTTTTCTTTCATAAATATCCATCTTATTACCCGCATTTTGATTATACACATCAAGGAATGTGCCAGTACCTCTACCCTTAGTATCTCCATCGGCAATTGCGTCTGGATTTACTGAAGAATATTCATTACTAACTACCGCATAGTCATTTTTAGGTATTAGCCTGGCTCTTTCTTGGTCGGCAATTGCAGTTAATTGGTTTGGTACGTTTTGAGATAAATCTATTGCTAATTCGTTTGGCATAATTTAAATTTTTGATATTATTTCGTTTATCCTTTTTAAGGCTTCGGTAACTTGTACATCATACTTACCTAATGTACTTTTATGTTCTTTTGATTTTCTAACATCAATGGAATCTTTTTCATGTGTCTTTATGAATTGATTTTCCATTCCTGTTTCCATTTTATTTTTTTTAGTCATTTCAGGACTCATTCTCATCTGATTCAGATTAACATTAACCCACGATTTCATTTCATTTCCCCCATTTAGAATAAATGACGGATCGTTAGGATTACCTTTAAAATTATCAAAAAAGTTTTTTATCCTTTTTAACTGTTGGTATGTTACTTTATCCTGTTTTTGAAGTTCCTCATTTCTTTTATAACCTTCGGAATCTTTGTTAACACCCTGAACTCTTCTCATAGAGTTCATAAGATGATTTCTCATTTGTTCAGGAAAAGGTACCGTATTTCCGTATATTTGACTATTCACCGTTTATTAATTTTATTAGATCTTTTTTTGAGATTCCATGTTTATCCGCCTGATTAATTAACACTTTCAGGTTTCTTTTAACCAATGATGGAAGGTCGTCTATTTTTTTAATCACTTCTTTTTTTGATACGTCAGAATCTTTAGTATCTTTTTTGTTAACTAAAGCATCTTCCAATACTTTAATCATTTTTTGTTTTTGTATTTCAGATAATGTGGCTCTAGTTACGAAATTCTTATCTCCTTTATATTCTGACCTATCATCTTTTTTACCGAATGGATCTTTCCCTTGTTGCCTTGTTCTGTTTTCAGCATCATCAGGTTCTAACCCTAATTCTTTGATATAATAATCATACGTTTCTTCCCCATCCATATCTTTAGTTTCTTCATATCCAAAAGCCCCTGACATATCGACCTCACTAACTTCCCCTTCTCCAAAATATGAACGATATAACCCTCTTCTAAAAATTGGATCGTTAGTTTGTCTTGCCATTGCCACAGTTTGGTCCATAGTCTTTCTAGGGTGTAATGTGGGGTCTAATATTGGTATTTTAGAGTTCATCAATGCTCCGTCACCGTTAACCAACTCTTCAATTTCTGAAGACACTTCATCTTCACCTTTGGAAGTATTCTTAAGATTTTTAATATATTTTTTGACCTTATTAAATTTTTCTTTAGGTACCGATATTTTTTTATCTTTTTTTCTTGCTTCAGAAATAGTTTCTGCAACAGAAAAATATAAATCATATCCTTTTTTGGTTTCTTTTATATAAAAATAATATGGATTATTAAAGAATTCTCTATCTGTTGATATCATATTTTCTTTTAACTTATAAATACTAGGACAAAAGGTATTTATCTATAGTTTATGTCATATCAAAATATAAATCAATATAATTTTAATCGGTTTTATTTAAAACCGTTAAACGAGATAACTGATATATCTTTGGCATCCGATGAAAAAGATTATGATCAGGAGGTTATTTTTTCTCCCTTGTTAATTGGAGATTCGGATGGGAATGTAATGCCAATAAAAATGGACATCAATAGTTCATCAACGATTGATTGTCAAAATTGTGGTGACTTTGATAAAGAAGTTATTGTATCTGAAAATTATTGGAACCCATTAAATGAAGACCTATATCTATGTGGTAAAAAAACCGAATTATGTGATATTGGATTAACAGGGATAGATAATGGATTAGTTAAAAACTTTTCAGGTGAAACTATAGAGGTAAATACAGGGTTATACGAGTCTGATTTTGATAAATTTTCAAGATACAAATACGATAGGAGATTCAAGATGCATCCTGTAACCGGGTTTACAACAACATCAAATAGAATTTTAAACGACGATTCGTATACATATACAAACTCAATAGAAACCGATGGAGATCGTGTCGGATATTATACAAAATTAAATGGAGGATTTTATCAAGGATTTTATAAAATATTTGGATATGATTACCAAATATTACCAGAAAGATACCATTTTGGGTGGACATCTGAAATAATGTTAAGATATAGATGGACAGGAAATACCGATGTAGGATTAAATTATAGATACCCCAAAAATAAAGGAACATTTTTTTATTATGGCGCCAGATCTGAAAACAAATTCTACCATTACGCAAATGGGTCTCCAAAATCAGATTCAGGGTATACTAGAGTTACCGAAGGTTTAAATTGTCTATATACCTGTGGATGTTCAAGTTCAGCAAATACCGCATCAACATGTCTTCATGTTTATCAACAATCAGGAGTAACGTCTTATAATTGTTCTTGCGGTAACTGTCCGTGTTCATGCACAACTCACGCAAGTATTCCAGAGTTGGATCCAATGTATGATGGGGTATCAAACGCCATGTCAATAAGACTTAGTGGTGATAGCGGAAGTCCTAAAGTTTGTGTAAAGACTTATAAAATAACTGGCGGTTGTGAAACCACAGGAACCTGTACCACAGGTATAACTTATACTACAGGAACCAGTATAACTGAATGGTGTTCCACAAAGGGAATTTTTGACGATTGTCAAGATAGTAGTTACTCAACTCAAGAACATTGGGTTCAGATAGATACCGTATTCCAAAGAAATAGTTATTTTGATGACTGCGATTTACAATACAAAGGAGGTTTAGGTCAAATAGTATATGATGTGTATACCGCAACAACAGCTAATAATGCCGTTAGTTTAATAGAACCACCGATAACTCACGAAAAAGTTTATGATCCAGCAACAAAAACAATTGTGGATATAACTGAAGAATGGATTAATGAAAAAAACGATAGATTAGGAAAACTTAAAATATTCGTTAATGGTAAATTATTCATGGTTATTGAAAACTTTGAAGAAATTATACCTAGACCATTAAACACATCTCCCGAAACTCAATTGGGGGTATCCTATAATATATCTTTAGGTGGGGGTACTCAAGGGTTACATGATAATTTAACGGTAACAGGTTGTTCAGATTCTATTGCTAACATGGTATACCAACAAGACCCTGAATGTCTGACGACCAAGGACTTAGACCAAACTATATATTCGGGTTTAACTACTGAAATAAAATTAGAAGAAATATTTGGGGGTAGTTTTATAGGAGATATTAGTGCTTTTAGGATGTACTCATCTCCATTAAACTCGGCTCAAATACAACATAACTTTAGAATCTTAAAAGATAGGTATTCGTTATTAGACCCATTCTGTGTTAGCTGTGACAATATTTCACCTACACGAATAACTATGACCCCAACAAAAACTCCACCTCCAACACCAACACCAACTCCGACTCCATTAATAGATTCATTAACTCAAGAAAACGGATATTTAATACTTCAAGAAAATTTATATTTAATTGAAATCAGAAATTCACCGTACCCATCTCAGACTCCAACTCAAAGTGGAACTCCGTATCCGTCAGAAACACCGACAAATACTCCAACACCAACAAATACATCAGTTTAACGGAAATAAGTTCTATCTATAATATTTATAGAAAAAAAACATATGCCTAATTTACCAATATCTCAGTTACCTTTGTCGAGTTCTGGATCACCAGACTCATTAATGGTTATCGTAAATTATGATGTAGAATCGTCAGGAGTAACCAATTCTATATATTTTTCTGCGTTAACTGAACAATTTTCCGGATCGAACGGAACTAGCGGAACTTCAGGAACTAGTGGTATTTCTGGCACATCAGGTACTTCTGGTACTAGTGGAACTTCAGGAACTAGCGGAACTTCAGGAACTTCAGGCACATCTGGAACATCGGGTACTAGTGGGACTTCAGGAATTAATGGAACCTCAGGAACATCAGGACTTGACGGGACTTCAGGAACATCGGGAAATAGTGGTACTTCGGGCACTAATGGAAGTTCCGGAACCTCAGGAATTGGATATAATTGGCAGGGAGGATGGATCCCGTCTTTACCATATGCAGTAAACGATACTGTTTATTATAACGGTAGCACATATGTTTGTACCAGAACAATTATAGGATCGTCTGTACCACCTCCATCAAATCCTGTAAACTGGTCAGCAATGGCCATTTCGGGTAGTGGTTCTTCAGGAACTAGCGGTAGTTCAGGTTCTAGTGGTACTTCAGGTAGAGGATATAACTGGTTAGGTGGGTGGGTTGCAAATACACCGTATGCCGTAAATGATACGGTATATTATAATGGAAGTTCATATGTATGTGTCAGATCCGTGTCAGGTTCTGCAGTTCCTCCCCCATCTAATACAACAAACTGGAATTTAATGGCATATGCTAGTAACGGAAGTAGTGGTACTAGTGGTAAATCTGGAACTAGTGGAACATCGGGAACAGTTGGTACTAGTGGAACATCAGGAACATCCTCTACGGGAGTAACTTCAGGAACAAGCGGTACCTCAGGAACAAGCGGAACTACCGGAACAAGTGGCACATCAGGAATAACTCCAGTATTTGAACCGAATTACTCTGAAATAACTTTAGTTTCAGGATTAACTTTAAACGCCAGTTTGTCTGCACAAACTATAACAGGTGTCACTTTAACAACTAACGGAAACCCGGTACTTGTAGTTGCGTACGGAGATGCGGAAAATACGGTACCTAACTCATGGAGTAAATTACAACTTTATAGAGACTCTTCACCGTTAGGTTCTGTTGTTCAAACCGAATCTTCTTCACTTAGTGAAAACACGCCTTTTTCTCTATCTTATATCGACAATCCTTCAGCCGGAGTTCAAAATTATTTACTCAGAGCAAATCAGGTTTTTGGTGGAGATATTAGATTTGGCGAAAATAGTGGACCAACAATGTTCGCATATGAATTGGCAGGACCATCATGTTTACCAAAACTACACGGATCATTCTATTCAACACAAACTCAGTTTATTGGTGATAATACTTTATCATATCCAATGAGTGCCGAATCTACTTCAGATAGTTCTGGTATTTCAGTGGTTGACGGTTCTAAGTTTTTAGTATCTTCGGCAGGAACGTATAACATACAATTCTCTTCTGTATTAACTAAATTACAAGGAGGAACCACAGAATTTGTTTCAATATGGTTAAGTAAAAATGGGTTTAATGTCCCATGGACAAATACTGATGTTGCAATGGCAAATAATAATGAATACATGGTTGCGTCATGGAATTTTGTTATCGACATGAATTCAGGAGATTATCTTCAATTAATGTGGAGTTCAACAACAACTGATATGGAGATGAGTGCAATACCCCCACAATCTTCACCAACAAGACCCGCAACCCCATCATTAATAGTCACCATAGTGCAAATTTAAAATATATTTAAATAAGATTTAATGAACCCTCCACTTTGTGTGAGGGTTTTTTATTTTTATCTATAAAAGTAAAAAATATGAAAATTTTTGTACAGATTGCATCATATAGGGATCCGCAATTAGTTCCTACAATTGAAGACATGATTGCCAACGCCAAGAAACCTAAAAATTTAGTCATAGGAATTGCCAGACAATTTAGTGAGTCCGACGGGTTTGATAATTTAGATAAATATAGAGGTGACAGTAGATTTAAAATTATGGATATTCCATATAATGAAGCGAAAGGAGTTTGCTGGGCGAGAAACTTGGTACAACAATTATATGATGGAGAAACATATACCCTACAAATTGACTCTCACATGAGATTTGAAAAAAATTGGGATGACACTTTAATTAAAATGATTAAGGGTCTACAAAAAGACGGATATAAAAAACCATTACTTACAGGATATGTACCGTCATTTGACCCTGAAAATGACCCTGCAGGTAGGGCAAAAGATGCTTGGAGGATGGTCTTTGATAGGTTCATTCCTGAAGGGGCAATATTCTTTTTACCTGAAACAATTCCAGGATGGAGAGATATGAAAAAGCCAGTACCTTCTAGGTTTTATTCCGCACATTTTTGTTTCACATTAGGACAATTCTCAACTGAGGTACAACACAATCCTGAGTATTATTTTCATGGTGAAGAAATATCTATCGCGGCGAGAGCCTATACTTTTGGGTATGACTTATTTCATCCTCACGTTCCTGTTGTATATCATGAATATACCAGAAAAGGAAGAACGAAACAATGGGATGACGATAGAGGTTGGGGCGAACGAAACAAAAGATCTCATTCGTTAAATAGGAAACTATTTGGTATGGATAGTGAAAAACAAGAAGGTCATGATGGTCCATTTGGGTTTGGAACTGAAAGAACTTTAAGAGACTATGAGGTATATTCAGGTATTTTATTTGAGAAACGTGCAGTTCAAAAATACACTTTAGATAAAAACTATCCTCCAAATCCATACAATTACGATAACGATGAAGTTTGGAAAAAGGATTTCTGTAGTGTATTCAAACATTGTATTGATATTGGATATTCTCAGGTTCCAGAATCTGATTACGATTTCTGGGTGGTTGCTTTCCACGGAGCAGATGACTCAACTCTCTATAGGAAAGATGCAGATAAAAATGAAATTGCAGGATTTATGAGAGACCCTGATAAATATTGTAAGATATGGAGAGAGTTCCAAACTGACTCATATCCTAAATACTGGGTTGTTTGGCCACACTCAGAATCTAAAGGATGGTGTGATAGGATTACAGGTCAATTAACTCATAATTCAGTAAGCTAATGAAAATATTTAATAGTTTAAAAAATAATTTTGATATCGGAATAACGACTTTTTCATTAAGAATCGAGTTGGCCGAAGCTCTTATTAAACAAATACGAACTCTCGGTATTGAGAATCGAATTATTCTATGTATCAATGGTGAAAAGAATGGTAATTTTAACAAAGATTATAGAAAAAGGATATTAAATCTTTGCCTAGAATATGATGATATATACCCAATTTTTTTTATTGAGACTAGAGGTTTGTCCAAGATGTGGAATACTATTTTGAATCATTCAGTACTAGATAACATTTTTATGTTAAATGACGATTTAGATATCCAAACCGATGAAGTTTTTCATATGGTCAATAACCACATAAAATCATCGGCTTATTTTGGTTTAACTAAGATAAATGGGACATGGTCATATTTTGTAACAAACAAAAAATATATTGATAGTTTGGGATATTTTGATGAAAGACTATTAGGGTTTGGTGAAGAAGATAGTGACATGGAGTATCGGTCAATTGTGAGAACCGGAAAGTCAATCGGAACAATTACAAGTACCGGTATATACAACATAATTAGTAACATTAGACACGCTCACATCAGACCAGGAGTTGCCAAATATTCATATTTCAATAGAGATTTCATTTACAATAAAAAATACAAATTTGGAAATTCCATTTCTAAAATATCCGGAATGTTTGAGTTAGATTGTGATCCGGTTTTACAAACACCGAGTGTATATCCATATGAATCTTTCTTTATGGCAAATAAAAATCAATTATAATAAAAAAAATGAAAAACAACTTTGACATTGGAATAACAACATTTTCTCTTAGGTTGGATCTTGTATCTGATATGGTTAGAAAAATAAGAGAATATGGTATCGAAAATAATATTTTTATATGTATTAACGGGGAAAAAGACGGTGAATTTAATGAAGAGTATAGAAAAAACATTCTTACTTTGTGTAGAGACCATAAAAACGTATACCCGATATTTTTTGTTGAAATGCGTGGTTTATCAAAAATGTGGAACACTTTATTAATCCACTCGGTTAAAGATGACGTATTTCTTTTAAGTGATGACGTTGTTTTTAGTAGTCCTGATATGTTTCATTCCGTATCACATCACATAGAGACTAACGATTATTTTGGTATTAGTAAAATAAATGGAACGTTTGCCCACGTAGTTGTAAACAAAAAATTTATAGATGAAATGGGTTATTTTGACGAGAGATTACTAGGATTTGGCGAAGAAGATGGTGATATTACATATCGAACTATCAGTAAGACAGGTAGGGATGTTTACCACTTTCAAGTTGGGGGGTCAAATCACTTAGTTTCTGAAATAAGACATGAACACGTAAAAAGAGGTGTTGGTAAATATTCATTTTTTAATAGAAACTTTATGTTTAATGAAAAATATAAATGCGGTGATTCTGTTAGTAAGATATCGGGAATGTTCGGTGTAGACTGCGATCCAATATTACCTGACGTTAAATTATATCCTTACGAATCATTTTTCATGGAAAACAAAAATAAGCTATAATGGAATACTCAATATGCATAACAACTTTTTCTAAAAGGTATGACCAATTAGAAAAATTAATTCATCAGATTAGATCTTTTTCAAATTTAGATATTCTAATTTGTGTTAATGGTGATTATAATTCTGACTTTAATGATGAATATCGAAAAAAAGTAATTGACCTTTCTTTGAGATATGAGAAAATATATCCGAATTTTTTTGCAGTACAGAGAGGTCTATCTAAGATGTGGAACTCTCTTGTAATACATAGTAAAAATGACTGGTGTTTAATTTTGGCGGAAGATGTATCAATAACTAGTGCTGCTTTTTTTGAAGACCTAAAGGATAGATTATCAGAAGTTCCGGATTTAAAAACAATTAATAGTTCATATGGACATTTTTTAGTACATAAAAAATGTTTACATGAATTAGGATATTTTGATGAAAGATTGTTGGGATTTGGTCATGAAGATGGTGATATTATATTTAGATATATTGAAAAATATAATAAATGGATTGGGTCTTATTCAATTCATAACATATTTCACGATAGTAGTGACGTTGTTGATACTAACATTACATTACAAAATGGAAGTACTAAGTACTCATCGTTCAATAAAAAATTTATGTTTGATGAACCAAATCCTAAATATGTTCAAGATTCTAACGGAATAAAAACTGGTTTTAGTTATCCTGCAACAAGAGTTCTTAAAGAAGAAAATCAATACCCCTACGAATCTTTCTTTTGGGAGAATAAAAATAATTTATGATAAAAATTAAAATAGAATGTTGGTGGACATCGACAGGTTCAATCCATCAGAGATTTATCAAACAATTTGTCTTTGATGATGATTTACAAAAATATCAATTTGTAGAGTCTGACCCTGATTTCACAATTGTTTTAGGTAGAACTGAATGGGACAAGATACAAACCCCAAAAGACAAAACTTTCTATTTTTCTCAAGAACCATTATGGTCACCAAACCAACCAAAAGATGGCATTCATGACTATTGTTCTAAGATATTCATATCAGATAAAAGAGATTATCCTGATAGGGATGAATATATTGAAACTCTACTACCAATGTTATATTCTGGTAGAGGGGAGATGGATAGTAGAAAAGAGTGGGATTGGTCTCATGAAATAAGAGACACGAATTTCTATAAGGCAAAACCAATTTCAATCATAGTTAGGAAAGATTATTCATCATATTATGACCAATTTGTTAATCCAGTAACCTCAAGTATTAATTATAAATTACGTACCGATTTAGGTATTGAATTATCAAATAACAAAAATATTGATGTCTATGGTACCTATTGGGAACCAAACAATGAAAATATTAAAGGTGAAATATGGAATAAACACGTTGGATTGGATGAGTACAGATTTTCTATCGGATGTGAAAACAGCATTCAAAAAAATTACATTAGTGAAAAATTTTGGGATATTGTATTAACCGAAGGAATACCGATATACTTAGGATGTACAAATATAGAAGATTATGTTCCTAGCGAATGTTTTATAGGATTAAACGATCTGTCTATTTCTGATATGGTTTCAAAGATAAATTATATACAAAAAAACGAATTAACTATTTATCGTGAAAAAATAAATTACGTTTTAAAATTAAAGAATGATTTTTTTAAAAACCCTAATTATAATTTATGGGAAAGAATAAAAAAAGAAATATCTGAATAATATGGAATTATCTTTAGCAATTACAATGAAATTTTGGACTGACGGCAAAGAGTCTTCAGACAGAATTAAAAATGTAAAATATACGTGGGATAGATTAAAACACTTATCCGAATTTTTAAAAAAAAATGGAATAAAAACAGAGGTTGAGTTATTCGACTTTTCACCTGAAAAATTAATGGATGAATCAACACACATACCATATCCTGAAGGTGAATATAAAAAAGCCGAGAAAACAAATATTATTTTAAAAAAATATTCAAACAGTACTCACTTATTTATGTTTGATTGTGATACATATTTTAATGAGGAAGATTACGATATATTATTATCGTATATAAAAAGCCTAAATTCAGGATCCATTATCACTTTTGATTTGGCAAAATTAAGTATGGAAAATACTATAGAAATTCTTAATGGCGGTAAATTTAGTAAAGAACTATCCGATTATAGTTTTGCATATTCTGGCGATAAAATAAATGGGCCATTGTCTAATGGACATTCTGGCTCACTGGGAGGTGTTTATATCGCCGACATACCATTACTGTTATCAGTTGGTGGGTTTAATGAAGATTACGTAGGTTGGGGAGGAGAGGATGGAGAGATGATGGACAGATTATATAGAGAAAAAAAGATATATACTAAGGTACCAATGAGAGAAGTATTTCCAGTCCACTTATGTCATTATTCTGACTGGAGTAATAATTTATATTCAAAAAGATTTAAAAATGAAAGTTAAATTTATAACTTGTATTTATACCGATTTACATGGAACTGAAATCGGTGGTAGACCTTCAAGAGGAACTCACTACAAATATAGTTTGTTATCTCTATTAAAAATGACAGACGCCGACTTTGTTTGCTATACTTCTGATAGAGAGTATGATGGATTATGTAAATTTTATCACGAGGATAATAATATCTCAAAAGATAAATTAGTTATAAAAACATACGACATATCTAAAACCAGATTTCAAGAGTATATTGATAAGTACAAAGACATAGAGTCCAT